>JAESFM010000042.1_pt1 | contig 82579 bp, 54 predicted proteins | sample 9266171 | NCBI WGS metagenome assembly JAESFM01 (sample SAMN14505069, study PRJNA617099) | algae metagenome | isolation source: Hassallia sp. WJT32-NPBG1 and co-occurring heterotrophs from well developed... | place: USA: Mojave Desert, Joshua Tree National Park, California | collected 2006-06-22 | reverse complement strand
CGTAGCCCTGTGAATTTTTGCATTAATGTTCTGTGCGGACTGATTGCTTATTCTCATCAGCCTCAGAAGCCTAGCCTTCGTCTTGAATGGCTTTTGCCTGCATCTGCTTAACCCGAACTCAGGTTTGATAGGTAGAAGATAGTCTTGTATCATGTCCGGTAAATTACTTACAATGTAAAGACGTTCCACTGGAACGTCTCTACGACGGTTGTAATGTTTTTATTACTGTTAATTAAAGGGACATCATATTACCTACAAAGCTTAGACCGTCACTCCCTCCAACTCCTCATCGGTTAAATCATACAACTGACGCAACTTATCCAACTTCTCTGTATCAGCATTCCAAAAACCGCGCCCGGAAGCTTCTAACATTCTCCCGACAATATTGCGGAAAGCTTCAGGATTCGACTTTCGTAATCTCTCTGCCATCTCTGCATCGAAAGCGTAAGTATCTGCGGCTTGCTCATATACCCAATCATCAGTAAAATCCGCAGTACCACCCCAACCAATCAACGCTGTCATGCGTTGCGAAATTTCAAATGCACCACCAGAACCTTGGTTTGCCATTGCTTCTGCCCATTTAGGATTTAGCAACTTGCTGCGATACTCCATCCGCAGTAAATCATCAAGATTGCGGGGTGTAGTGTCTTTCGAGAAACTTTCTACAAAGCTGGTTGTTACCTTCTTTTTGCTTTGTTTTTCTGCTGCCTTTTTCAAACCGCCAGTATTAGCGTAATATTCTTGAATATCAGTCAAGCCGTATTCGACCGAATCGATTTCTTGAACAATGCGATCGCTTGTTTTTAACAACTCCGTCAGTACTTCTGGTCTAGCTTGACCTTTATCTTGTCTACCGTAACTGAAAACATTGCGACCTTGCCAAGTATCCCCCAACTCTTCACCAGATTCCCAATTACCATCAACAACTCTATCATTTACCAAAGAACCAAAATCACCAGCAGGATTAGAAAATAATCTCGCCGATGCATTTTCTATGCCTTGTGCTTTCAAAGCTAAAGCATGTTTCCTGATAAAATTTTGGTCTTCTGGTTCATCAGCATCAGCCGCACGTTGAAACAAATCATCCAACAACTCAATAATATTGACAAAACTATCGCGGAAAATACCAGATAAATTCGCCAGCACATCAATGCGCGGATGTCCAGCTTCAGCCAAAGGCTTCAATTGATAACGAACAATGCGTCCCGTCCCCTCCTTCACAGGTTCAGCACCGACCAGCTCCAAAAGAATACCTAAAGATTCTCCCTTCGTTTTAATTGCATCCAAACCCCATAACATCACCGCTACAGTTTCCGGATATTTACCGTGTTCTTGTAAATGCTGGGCGATAATTTTTTGAGCTATTTCTCGTCCCCTTTCATAAGCACCAGCAGAAGGGATTCTATAAGGATCTAAAGCATGAATATTCCTACCTGTAGGCAATACACCAGAACCATCGCGCAATAAATCGCCACCAGGTGCAGGGGGAATATACTCTCCATTTAATCCCCGTAAAAGATTTGTTAATTCATCGGTAGATTGCATCAACAACTCGTGTATTCGTAACTCTTCTTCCTGCCTTAGTGGTTCGTTTTCTCCAAAATAAGCGTCCAAATAGCCCGCCATTTCGTCGTCATTCGGCGCTTCCCCCAATGTATGCAAACCGGAAGAGAAAAGCCGACTTTCTAACACTTGCAAATACTCATACAACTTAACTAGATAATCGTTAAAAGCATGAGCGCTAAACATCCGCACATTTTCTGGACTAAAAGCAATTCCTAACCGTTTGGCATCTTCAAACGGACAATCAGTATCTAAACCAGTGTCAACAATTTTTTTACAAATGCCTTCTTTCAATGCATAATTTTTTTCTGGATCTTCTCGATACTCAGAAATTAAATCGCGTAATGACATTAATTCCTTATACAAACCTGCACGTCCATAAGGCGGTACATTGTGAGAAATTAACACACCATAACCACGACGCTTTGCCAAAATTGATTCAGAAGGATTATTTGCCGCATATATATATAGATTAGGCAAATCTCCTAACAAAATATCCGACCAAGAATAACCAGTATTTCCTAACGGCGATCCTGGCAACCATTCTACAGTACCGTGCATTCCAAAATGCACCACGGCATCAGCTTGAAACTCATTTTGCAGCCATTTGTAGAAAGCTGCATATTGAGGATGCGGTGTTAAATCTCGTTCAAACATTAACCGCATCGGATCGCCTTGTATTCCTAAAGGTGGTTGTACACCGATCCAGATATTTCCTAACTCAATACCTCCAATATGAAATTCATCGCCATAAGTTTTAATCCCCGTACCCGTGAGAGATTTCCATTGTTTTTCGATGCGAGATGTACGGAGATATCCCAACCATTTTTCTAGAGTTTTGGCGTTAACACTAATGGGACCAGTTTCTAGTTTCTCATCTGCTTCTTTTACCTGACGAATCAACTCTTCTCCATCTTCAGGCAAATCTGCGATCGCGTAACCTTGATTTTGAAGTGCGTGGAGAAATTTGAGAAGCGATCGCGGTACATTTAATAATGCAGCTGTTCCTGTTGCACCGTACCCAGGTGGAAACCCATATAAAATAATTGCTATTTTCCTTTCTGATGCAGGTTTTTGCCGCAAAGAAACCCAGCTTTTCACCCTGCCAATCAATCTTTGCACCCGTTCCGGAACTAAATAAATTTGTTCTCCCACCAATCCCCCAAGAGGAATTGTATCAATAGCGCCATCCAATTCTGGCAATGCATATAATACGACACTTTGCAAGCCTCCGATACCTTGGCGTGTCCAAGAGTGAATATCTTGAATCAGCAAAGGTGCAGCGACGATGTAAGGTACATTCTTGGCAGTAAGGATACGTTTTGCTACTTCTACCTGCCGTCCAGCCTCCATTGAACCAGCAGGACCACCCACCAAAGGAAAACCAATTGTAGATACAATCGCATCTACCTTGACCGCTTCTTTGGACAGTGAAAGAGTTTCAATATTACCATTATTTCGTTGCTGGGTTTCATAGTCGCTTGTCATCCAATCTCGGACGGCAACATGTCCTTCAACGCCATTAATAAAAATTGGTAAAGGTATCAAACCAGCTTCTTCAAAACTACGAATTAATTGCGGAATATAAGCTTGTTTTGTAATAACGTGTTTGCGATAAAGTAAAATTCCTATTATGGCTTTCGTAGTAACGCGATGAATCGCGTTCTCTTCATACCACTTTAAATATTCTCGCGGAGATTCAAAAAAACCTTGATAATCGGGATGAAGCAATCCCATATTAGGAGTTTCAATAAGCGCAGGGATTTCCCCTATTTGTAAATCTAAATATTTTTCTGCTAATATCCAAAATAATGCGGCTACATTTTCTACACCGCCAGCATTCCAATAACCATAGATAATTAACCAGTTGCGTAAGTCTTGGACTTTTTGCCCTGGCACAAATTTGAGAAGTTTTGGACCAATTTTTAAGAAACTGATGTAACCCGCAAGTTTGTCTTCTTCTCGTCCATTGCTAAATTTATCAAGGATGAATTTAATTGGTTTGGGCATTCCTTTGGGTTTATCACCAATAGCAAATACACCCAATTTAGTTAAACTCATCAATTCTAAAGCTGACTCGAATACCAAACGGATGGGAATTTGGGCAACGCGATCGCGCAACCACAAAACTTGGTCATAATCAAATATCAAGCTGCCAAAAAACACATCAGCGTCTTTAAGTGCTGCTTCTACCTCACTGGGCTTGGTAGTAATATCGCGATCGCTAAAGACGCGAATATCCAACTCACCACAGCGGGAGTTAGCTTTTGAAGCTGCTTTTCTGTATAAATCAGCGTTGAACGATTCAAATCCAGCAATCAAGACGATGCGTTTCATGCCTTAAGTGGTAAACACTCCATTTTAATTTTAAGCGCTCAGGCTGAAAGACTGGAGGTATACAAACAAAGTCTGCCTGCGCTGACTACGGAAAATTAAGGATTTTAAGCCTGCCGTAGCGTGTTGTAAACAAGGTACAGAGAAGTCTGAGCGGAGGTTATGAGCGTACACGGTTTGCCGTAAGGCAGACTTTTCCGAAAAAAGAAGTTTTCGGCAAGTAGCTAATAGTGTAAAAGTCGCAATAAAATTAAACTGAATTCAAGGAGTTAACTATGATACAGAAAGCGCAAACAACAGCTAGTAAAGAATTACCTGTTTTACGAAAGGGTGATACTGGTGGTGCTGTAAAGCTATTACAGAATCTTTTGATTTCTTTAGGCTATTTCGATAAGGATTTGCGTACTGGAAATTTCTTAGACCAAACAGAACAAGCCGTAAAAAATTTCCAGGGAGAATATAACTTGCAAGTAGATGGTATAGTTGGGGCGAAAACTTGGGATTTGTTGGGTGGTGTTCTTTGGGATTAAATTAGCATCTCAAAAAGCCAGAAATTAGTCATTAGGGTGTACTTAGCAACATTAAATGCACCCTAATTAAGTCCTGTTAACATGCAGATTAAACACTATCCTGCGAATCTACTTGTGTAAACTGCAATGACTTCTCAAATTCCAAGCGCTGCTGTACGTTATGTAAGAAGTAACCATTGAGCATAGCAGATCCTAACAACATACCCAAGTGTTGGCGACTGGTAGTAATTTCAACGTCAAATTCTTCTGCTGGTAAGCCACCCAACATACTAACAATGGTGCGTTCAATTGCTTGAAGTACTTCTGGTGATGTTGGTTTGGATAGTTGGGCGACCATTTCTGGACTCAGCGATTTAATGTATTGCAACAAATTGTTGTTAACGGTTTCGGAACCAAAGTTTTCTGGATTGCGATTAGAAAGATTGTTCATAGTAGTAAAATAGCAGTCTTTTATTAACTTATATATACTTTAGCAATCCTTTTATTATAGCGACGTCAGCTTAACCGAACCTATTTTAGGGCGGTTTCTTCTACAAAGAGTATTTTAGCTAATTAATATATGATTGCTGTTTTTACTTTAAAGCTCAATCTGTTGCTTTTCCGTCAAACACATAGCAATGCCTTTCTCATAATATGCAGCTTCGTTGATAAAAATTGGATAAACAGTTGATGTACCTTCGTAGGCGATCGCCTTTCCATCAAAGGTGATAAAAATCGGCTCACCGGGATGAAGAGGTTGATAATCTTTAAACTGAAGTTGCGGGTGAATCATCGCTTTAATTTCCCCATGCTGGTTTCTGGGAAAATCAATTGTCCCCATATATCTATAAATTGTCAGGGTGCTATCTATATTTTCAATTGTACCTTGGTTGCTTCTTTCTACATAATCCAAAACTGCGTAAACAAGTTCCTCTGTTTTTTGAAATAATTCTGCGTTTAACACAGCTTGAGCTACCGGACCTACTTCAATCGCAAAACCAAAATCGCAGAGAGAACGAAGTAAATTACTTTCTTGCTCTTGCGTATAACAAACTTTTACCTCTGGATTAATTGAAGTCAAATAAGCAGCTAATTGTAAAGTAAATGGATGCAGTTCGCCTAAAAGGATACTTAAGCCCATATTTGCAGTTGTACTGTGCAAATCCACAATCACATCTACCTGAGATTTGCCTTTCGGTCCCAGCATCTTTTCAATAACTTGTGCCCGCATTTCTTCATGACCAGAAAGTGTTGAATTTTGCAAATCTTGACTTAAAAAACTGCGATTCAAATCTTTATCAATATATCGTCTGCTTTCTTTAAAAGCTTGGGGGTTTCCTAATAATGTCAGAGTTTCAAAACTAGGGCGCTTAATTAAGTTTAAGTGCTCCTCAAACTTTTTGATGAGGTATACTCCTGTGAACTCATTGCCGTGTGTTCCCCCAACAATTGCCACCCGATTAATTTTGTTCATACTGTTGTCACAAAAGCTTATTGCTTGTTTCCTTTTTATCACAGTAAACAAAAGTGATACTATATGTCCAATATTTTGTTTATTAACCAACTATATTTAAAAGATATAGTTACTCGATAAATAATGGAACTTCGACATCTGCGTTACTTTATCGCTGTGGCTGAAGAATTAAACTTTACGCGTGCTGCGGAACGTTTACACATCGCCCAGCCACCTCTAAGCCAGCAAATACAGGCGCTAGAAACAGAATTAGGAGTGCAACTGTTTGAACGCAAAAAGCGTCCGTTACAGTTAACGACGGCGGGAGAAGTTTTGTTGACAGAAGCGCGTTTAGTGTTTGCGACTGTTGAACGGGCAATAATTTCTACAAAAAGAGCCAGCCGTGGTGAGATTGGACGCTTAGTGGTGGGGGCTAATAGCTCGATCGCTAATAGTGTTTTACCAGATATTTTGCGAGTTTTCCGATCGCGCTTTGCTGATGTAGAACTAGTTTTGCGTGAACTAACTTCTAAACAACAGATACAAGAGTTGCGATCCGCCCCTGGCGGCAGCGCTTCGCTATCGCGTGGAATTGATGTTGGTTTTGATCGGCTACCGAATGAAAATCAAAATGATACTGCTTTAAGTTTTCTGCCGATTTTGCAAGAACCTTTGGTGATTGCTTTACCCGAACAACATCCTCTGGCAGCTCAATCTCAAATTCCACTTTATGCCTTAGCTGACGAACCTTTTGTATTACCTCCACCTGATTTAGTACCTTCATACAGTCAGATTATTGATTTGTGTCAGCAGGTAGGGTTTACGCCAAAAGTAGTACAACAAGCAACATGGATGATTACTGTATTGAGTTTAGTTGCGGGTGGTGTCGGTGTGGCATTGCTTCCCGCTAATGCTCAAAACTTAGTCCGAAAGGGAGTTGTTTACCGAGAAATCCAGGGAAAAAATCTGACGCGACAGCTAGCTGTGATTTGGCGTCGGGATGATTCATCTGTGATTTTGCGAGAGTTTATTGCAGTAACAAAGGATATAGCATATCAGGCATAGGGCTTAGGGCATACGGCATAGGGGAGGCAGTCCGTTGGGCAGCTTTGCCGACTAAAGCACCTGCTCTCATAGGGCAATGAAAATTGAGTAAAAGGTTATTAAAGACACTCAACAAAGTGATGCGCGAAGAAATAAAATTCTTTCTATGCCTCATGCCCATTGCTTTAATACCCAAAAACTTGACTTTTATCCCATTAGATAGAAGATAAAGTTAATTATAAAAGTTAAGTTTATTACAAAAGTAATTAATACAAAACCACTTTAAAACAGCTTTTTCTGTAAGATTTTGTTGTCAATTTTTGGTAATTCAATTAATACCTTAACACTTTAAGAAGAATTTTTGGGAATTTTGTCATCATGAGCAAAGCAGAAGAAACTAAGAGTAACACCGGTTCTAAACGGGGATTTGGAGATTTAGGGGTATTGCTTGCTTTGTCACTGCTAGCGGCAACGTTTAGGGGATGCAATTTCAGTCAACCGGAAACAACTCCTACCTCGAAACTGGTTAATACATCGGAAATTACTTATAATACAGACCAATTTATGTATAGAACTGTGACTATTAGAAGCAAAGCGCTTGATAAAATCGGTCCAGCTTCTTTCACAGTTAAAGATAAGCAATTATTCGACAGTGAACCGATTGTAGTTGTCAATGCTTCAGGCGTGCCTTTCAATCTACCCGCAGACAGAGATATTGAAGTTCAAGTTACAGGTTCCGTTCGCAGATTGGATATTCCCACAATTGAGCGGGACTATAATCTGAACTTGCAAGATCAATACTATAAAAACTATATCAATAAACCTGCGGTTATTGCTCAGGAAATTAAACTAGCACCGCAGCAAAATCAAATCACTCAAACTCTTCGGAAATAACTTCACAAGAGAGGGAAAAAGGGTAAAGGGGAAGGGGTAAAGGGAGAAAGAAATTGAACACGGGAATTGTGACCCCACCCAATTAAAAAATTTATTAAAAGTTGTGCTGACTGCGTGGGATGAGCTTAACGCAATGCGTCCCCTTTTCCCCTCCCCGGTAAAGAAGTAATTTTAAATATTTTTACTAATTTTAAATAACTCCGACCCCTTACCCTTTCCCCTCTTTTTCATGCATCGGTTTTGAATGCATTAACAGAGTCTTCTAATAGCATTGTTACTTGTTGTGTTTGTTGTAAAGACTTACATACAAAGTAAGATGAGTTTGCAGTCTCTTCTGAGGCAGCGGCAAGATTTTGCATCAAGGAAGCGATCGCACTCGAATTTTCTGCCTGAAATACGGTTGCCTCCTTAATTGACTGCGCTAAATCATCAATTTGGCGAGATAGTTCTAAAATTTTCCCCAGGTTATGCTTGGCATCTTTAATCATATTTGCTCCTTCTAGCACTTCCCCAGTTCCTGTTTCTATATTTTTGACGACTTCGCTAGTTTCCATTTCAATGTCCTCTAGCATTTGTTGAACTTCTTTCATTGCTTCTTGTGATTGGGCTGCTAATTTACCAATTTGTTCTGCCACTATCGTAAAGCCTCGACCTTCTTTGCCCACCCATGCAGCTTCAATATTGGCGTTGATGGCTAACAAGTTAGTTTGCAAAACGATTTGTTTAATCAACGACATAACGAAGGAAATTTGTTGCGAAGATTCTCCCAGACGCTTGACTTTATTTACATTTTTTATTACTATCTGTTGCAAATTAAAGATACTTTGCACAGTATTATCGAGTGCGACTTGAGCCGTTGTTGCTGTATCTGAAGCGGTGTAGGTAAATTCTGATACTTGGCGGGCATCATCTGCTACTGTTTGAATAAAGAAATTGATTTTATCTACCTCTTCTAAGGTGTAATTAATTTCTTGTGATTGTGTGAAAGTTTTATTCGCCAATTGCTGAATAACACCAGAGTTTTCATCAAGGGAAAGATTTACTTGAGAAGCAGCAAGTTTTACTTGATTGACAATCTGCCGCAAGTTGTAAATGATTGTATTAAACACATCAGCTACTACCCCCACTTCACCAACGATATTTTCTGCCCCCACTGTTAAATCGCCTTGAGATGCGTCTTTAACGTTGGTGAGAAGTTGAAGCAGTTGGCTTTGCAAAGCTTGTTGACTTAGCCTTAATTCTTCTTCTGCTTGCTTGCGTAGGGTTATGTCAGCCTGCACCCCAATATAATTGGTGACTTGTCCAAATGAATCTCGCACTGGAGAAATCGTTAATTCAGACCAATATGGTGTTCCATTTTTGCGGTAATTCTTAATTACTACCTGGCATTCTAAAGAGTTGCGGACTGCATGACGTAATTGTTCAATACTTGCGGGGTCGCTTTCGGGTCCTTGCAAAAATCGACAATTGCGTCCAATTGCTTCTTCGGGTGAATAACCTGTGATGGTTTCAAAAGCGGGATTGGAAAAAATAATCGGATTGTCGATCGCTCGCGCGTCGGTGATGATGATACCATTGCTAGAGGCGGCAATGGCGCGATCGCGAAGCCGCAATACTTTCTGCGACTGCTGAAACTCATTTAAAAGACTCGCTTGTTCTAAAGCGATCGCGACTTGAATTGCTAAGTGTTTGACTAAATCAATTTCAAACTGTTGCCAATGCCGAGGTCCAGAACACTGGTGGACACATAAGATGCTGATCAGCTGATTGTTAATAATAATCGGTGCAACTAAATTCGCCTTGATTTGAAAGTCTTCTAGAATCTGGCAGTGGCAATTTATATAACCGGCTTCCCTAACGTTGTCGGTGGCTCGGACTTCACCATTTGTGTACCTTTCGAGGTAATCTTGGCGAAAGGGGTCATAGACTGTTTTGCCGATGGCTTTGATCCAGCCGTCTGCTACCGATTCCGCAACGATAGTACCACTCCAGTCAGGATGGAAGCGATAAATAACTACACGGTCTGATTTTAATGCTTGACGAATTTCCTTGACGGTGGTGTAAAGAACATCTTCTGATTTGAGCGATCGCCTAATTTGCAAGGTAATCTCTGTAAATAGTTGCGAACGTCTAGCTTCTGCTTCTTGCTTTTCTAAAAGCTTTACTTGAGCTGTCAATCGCCGATCAACAAATGAAGTCAGCAACGCGAAACCCAAAATCACAAAGGTGGCAATGCCAATGGTAACAGCTAACCAGGTGAGGGAATGCTTCATTGCCCCGGTTGAAATTGCTTTTGAGTTGGTCGCTGTGAACTTAACCGCTGCCATGCCGGTGTAATGCATCCCGGCGATCGCCAATCCCATGATCAGCGCACCGACTATTGTTGTTAATGCCGCAGATCTACTGCTTTGTGTGCGTAGTTGAAAGGCTACATTTAGCGACACAATTGAGGCACTAATGGCGATCGCTATCGAAACTGCAACCAGCAATGGATTATACGTCGTGTTTGCTTCGATCTGCATGGCGTACATGCCTATATAGTGCATCGAGGCAATGCCAATACCCATCAGGATACCGCCCATAATCAATTGCCAGAAGCTCAAGCTTGGGCGACTCGCAAGAAAAAGCGCTCCTGCGGAGGCAATAATCGCAGGTAAGATTGACAGCAACACCGTCACAATGTCATATGTCATTTCTACGGGTAGACTCAATGCCAACATGGCGACAAAGTGCATCGACCAAATACCGATGCCCATAACAATTGCCCCACCAATCAACCAAGCGGTTCTTGCCCAAGATGTGGCTAGTGTTACGCGCCCAGCCAAATCTAAAGCAGTATATGCGGCTAGGACGGCGATCGCTATCGAAAGCGATACAATACGCGGGTCGTAGCTGCTACTTATAGCCACATCTGCCAGAAGCATTAAATTAACCTCAACTAAATAATTTTATAAAGTTTGATTTTTTTTTGGCTTTTGATTTTTTTTTAGGAATCAGCAAGCAAGGCTTCCATAATTTTTATTTTTCTTTTACAATAATATTTTATCAAATAAATACGATCATACCTTGATCAATATTAAAGACTATTATTAAAGCCATTTCTCAAATAAATGGTTAGCAAGTAGAAGATAGATATAATAGAGGCAGATAATAGCAACTCCATTGGCGGCGAGTCAATGTCATAAAATTATTTTAAAAGCCATATATAAGACTCTGAAGCCAATTGTTGTAGGAGCAAAATCACTAATTGACGATCTGCCTGACTCGATATGCAGAAAGCGCAAACTTAGCTGAAGTAAACATCTTACTATCTTTTTTTCCCCACGAATGCGTTTGCGAATTGATAAACTTTGTGTTTGTTGATCTACTTTTACACTGCCCCTTTTTCCCAATATTTACAACAGACAATTCAAGATACCATAATGAGTATTTGATTTTATTGCTTTTGGGAAAGATTTTCCACATGGGAAATAAAAGATAATTATCAGACCTTTGATAGATTAAGTAGATATTTAGAAATTATCTATATTTTAGCCCCTGATAAAGTTAGTCTATTCCGATATTTATCTATTGCTATACTATAGTAATTGAAGTAAACATGTCAGGCTATAACTTAGACAAATATTGGCAAAATAAAATCGAGTCAAAATCTAACTAGAACATAACTACTGACTATATATTGTAGCATTTTAAACATTATTGTGTAATTTTAAGCAAACCTGAGTGAAGAAAAAGTAATGACAGAAACATTTTTAAGCGATCGTTATCGTATTATCAGCGTACTAAGCTCCGGTGGATTTTGTGAAACATTCTTAGCCGAAGATACGCAAATGCCTTCGGGAAGAACTTGTGTAATTAAACAACTCAAGCCAGTTACCAATAATCCTCATATTCACCAGTTAGTGCAAAGACGATTTGAAAGAGAAGCTGCGATTTTAGAAGAATTAGGAGGAGTAAGCAAGCAAATTCCCACGCTGTACGCATACTTTAAAGACGGTGATCAATTTTACCTAGTACAAGAATGCGTTACCGGAGAAACCTTAAGCCAGAAAGTCAAACAAAACGGGTGTCTGAGGGAAAGTGAGGTACGCTCGATTTTAATCAGTCTGTTAGAAGTGCTGGAATATGTGCATAGCAAAGGCATTATACATAGGGATATCAAGCCAGACAATATTATTTTGCGCTCCACTGATAACAAACCAGTTTTAATTGATTTTGGTGCTGTGCGAGAAACGATGGCAACTGTGCTAAATTCCGAAGGTAATATTACCAGTTCCATCGTCGTCGGTACACCAGGGTTTATGCCAAATGAACAAGCAGCCGGACGTCCAGTTTTTGCCAGTGACTTATATAGTGTAGGACTAACAGCTATATATTTACTGATGGGAAAAATGCCAGAACAATTGGCGACAGATTCCTACACTGGGGAGAATATTTGGGATCGGCAAATTGTAAGTCCAAATTTGGCAGCGATTTTAGATAAAGCAATTCGCTTTGATGTCAGGGAACGCTTTTCCAGTGCAAGAGCAATGCTGAATGCTTTGCAGACTACGGCAAGTCCCCTATCATCAAAGGGACTTAGTTTTTTTGAACAGCCTTCAGAAAGTATTCCTGTAACTTCAGAGTCTGCGGTTCAAAGTAGTAAACAAAACGGTATCTTTATCGGCAGTATTTTGGTTGCAGGTGGAGTAATCGGTGCATCTGTAATTGTTGGTCTTTTGTTGACAAATTCTCCTCAACCTGGGGCATCATATGAACAAGCGACATCTTCGCTATTGACAAAACCACAAGTTGGCGAAACATCATTACCACCAGCGAATACGAATTCTCAAATAGTGCAGTCGGAATCACCAATTACTAGCAGCGCTAATCTGCCTAATTATTTTCATTTCATAGCAGATTCTACCTTCCCAAATCTGCAAACTGCGGTTCAGCAAATTAAGACTTTACAAGTAGCGGGTTATCGTCAGCCAGGAGTGTTTTGGATACCAGATTATCCAAATCTGTCAGATAAACGTTCATTTGTAGTTTATACAGCCACATTTAGCGATCGCCCCAGTTGCGTCAACTTCCTGAAAAATTATGGAAAAGTCAATCCGGGGGCTTATTGCGGCTTTGCTAGCAAAGATCCACAAGCACCGTCTGATAAAGTGTTTTTCCAGCAATTAAAGTAAAAATCTACGGTAAACATTTATCCTAAGGAAGGATTACTTAATTGATTATAATTTCAACTCCTCTAATTATTAATTGGGGGAGAAACTGTTGTATAGACTTACTGCGGAACGTCTATCCTTGTTTTTTCGCGTTTACCGAACCAGTAATTTGCAGTTTACCACACCTTTATTAGCCTAAATTTATATTCGGTAATCATCCTTAATGAAGTGAGAAAAACCGAATTTACCATCTTTTATTTACTAATACTATGAGATTAAAGCAAAGATTTAAATAGCTCAATTGAAGAGGCAGAAAGCACTATGTTAGTTCGTTACAATCCCTGGCAAGAACTCAATACCTTAGAACGTCAAATCAACCGCATGTTTGCAGATACCAAAGTACCCTCCGCAGTGTTTGAAAGAGGATTAGTTATTCCCGCTGCTGAGTTGCAAGAAACATCAGATGCACTTCTTTTGAAGGTAGAAGTTCCGGGAATGAACCCGAACGATTTGGATGTGCAAGTCACAGAAAATGCAGTTCACATCAGCGGTGAGCGCAAATCTGAAACCAAAACTGATGACAAAGGTCGTACTGTGACTGAGTTTAAATATGGTAAATTCCAGCGCGTAATTCCTTTACCTGCTCGCATTCAAAACACTAACGTTAAGGCAGAATACAAAGATGGTATTTTGAATCTGACACTGCCGAAAACCGAACAAGAAAAGAACAAAGTGGTCAAAGTTAACTTAGAGCAAAACTCTGCTGTCTAATTGATGATACTTTGTGCGAAAAGCAATACAAAGTTGCACAGTAGGTTAAATTAACCTAATTCATCCCCGGTTGCGTAAAAGCAACCGGGCTTTTTTTGTAAGCATTTTAACGCTTAAGAAAGCAACCTGCCTGCTGACTACAATAAAGATATATAGTTTGCACTTTAATAGACATGAAAAACGAAAATTTAAATAAGAAAAAGGGTAAATCTCTCCCCCCGAAGCTGATTATTAAGCTGGGAAAGTTTGTCTGGACGACTCTTTGGCATATGATGATGTCGAAACTCGCACCGCGCAATCAGTCGGGAGAGTATATTCGTCCTACCAGCCAGTTTAGAAGTTTTGTTGGGAAAGAAGAAGAAAATCCTTATCAACCAGCAACAGGACGTTACCATCTTTATGTTGGCATGAGTTGTCCTTGGGCGCACCGAACTTTGGTAGTGCGATCGCTTAAGGGACTTGAAGAGGTAATATCAGTATCTCTCGTCTTTCCTTCACCAATCGAAGGTGGTTGGGTGTTTAACGAAGAAGAACAAAATTGTCGCACCCTTGCTCAATTGTATGAGCTAGCTGCACCAAATTACACCGGACGCTCTACAGTTCCAGTGTTGTGGGACAAAGAAACGAAGACCATCGTTAACAATGAGAGTGCAGAGATTATTGTCATGCTGAACTCTGAATTTAACGACTTTGCCAAAAATCCCACGCTAAATCTTTACCCAGAAAAATTAAAAGAAAAAATTGACTGGTGGAATGAGAAGATTTATCACTCAGTTAATAACGGCGTGTATCGTTGCGGTTTTGCTCAGACTCAAGAAGCTTATAATCAAGTTTGTGATGAACTGTTCGCCACTTTAGATGAAATTGACGCAGCACTTTCAACAAATCGATATCTTTGCGGTGATAATGTCACATTAGCGGATGTTCGTTTATTTACAACATTATTCCGCTTTGATAGTGCATATTACGGTTTGTTTAAGTGTAACCGCCGACGAATTCAAGATTATCATAATTTGGGGGCTTACCTACGTGATATGTATCAGCTTCCGAGTGTGGCTGACACCTGCGACGTGGAAAGTGTGAAGCAAGACTATTATGGCAACCTTTTTCCGCTTAATCCTGGTAGTATCATTCCTGCTGGTCCTGATATGTCGTCTCTCTTGGAACCACACAATCGCAGTAGTGTTGGTAAAGAAGCAGATTTATAGGATGAAACACAAAACTGTATTACTTAAGAGGCTTTAGTCTGTGAGCTTAGAGCAGATTTAAAGTTCATAAAGTAGACACCGATTATCTCAAAGCCAAGTATAAAGCCTGTTTTCCTTCTGAATTCTGGCTCCTGAATTCTGAATTCTATTGACGCTTTCTAGCCAAAAGGTGACGGTACTGTGCTGTACGTATTGTATAAGGTACTAAGCGGCACAGTTCAGTTCAAACAAACGAAAATGTGACAGTTAGTAGAGTGGCTGCAATTATACAAAAAGTTGTCCTGGAAAGTGCTGTTAGCAACTGTCAGATGCATTGATTGCAGCCTAGATGCCGCATTACTGAAGTAGTACTAGGTATGTAAAAATAAGTAACAATTCTCACAAAATACGTACTTTTACTCAAAGAAGCAGATTAAATGAATATAATAAAAATTCCTAATTGTTCCCATTAATTTTTCATGGATACAATCAAAAAACAAGAATTGCCAGTAAGTCTAGAGGTAAAAAAATTCGGACATCGCATTAAAAACTCTATTCGTCAAAGACAAGAGTTGCCTGAAATTTTAACAGCAGTAGTAAGAGAAATACATTCGTTTTTGCAAAGTGATAGAGTTAAAATTTACAAATTTTTTCGGGATGGTAGTGGTCAGGTCATTGCTGAATCTATAAAAGATAATCGCTTGCCGTCGCTGTTGGGGCTAAATTTTCCTGCGGATGATATTCCGCTCCATGCCCGTGAACTGTTTATCAAGTCACGGGTGCGTTCGGTTGTCAATGTTGATACTCAACAGATTGGTCAAGGTTCCGTCTCTGAGTTGGAAACAGGTGACACTATATCTGAGGATATTCGTTACCGCCCTGTCGATCCCTGCCATGTAGAATATTTGACTGCAATGGGTGTGCAGTCTTCCGTGGTAGTACCTATTTTGCATCACAACAATCTCTGGGCGTTGCTTGTGTCTCACAACTCTGAGCCACGTTCTATTAAAGAACATGAATTGGAAGCGATGCAGATAGTAGTAAATGAGCTTTCAATGGCGATTGTCCGGGATGGTTTCATCGCCCAAGCACGTGAAAAAGCCATAAGAGAAGATATTATCAATAGGATCAGCACTTTACTACATTCACTGCCTACCATCGAGTTACAGCAAGCTTTAGAAGAAACAGTCGCTGTGTTTGATGGTTCTGGTGGCAGACTTTACATGAGAGATAATGTTTATACTTATGGAACCCAACCAGTGATGCCAGAGACGGCAAAATATCTACTTATGGAGCAATATTCCGTCTGGCAGGAACACTATAAGTCTAGTGAGTATCAGGTATGGGCAATTTCAGACCTCTATAAAATTCCGGAGTTGCGAAATCTACAAGTGGCTTTCCGACCAACCAGTATTCGCAGTATATTGCTCGTGCCACTCCATTATCGTCAGGAATTGTTGGGATACTTAAGTATTTTCCGGAACGAAATTGAGACAGATACTTTGTGGGCAGGGCAGTTTGATCCAGATCAACGTCAATTGTATCCCCGTCAGTCGTTTGAGATTTGGCGAGAATCCAAAAAAGCACAAGCTCGCGAGTGGACTGTTAACGAGATTGAATTGGGTCAACAACTGGGTAAACAATTTGCCTCAGGAATTCACGAGTATAAGCTAAAGCAACAGTTGCATACGCTCAATAGCAAGTTGGAAAGTCAACTCCAAAAGCAAACTGATTCACCGGAAGAGGTGACAAAACAACAGCAGATTTTGTTTGAAGTGATTGCCAAAATGCAACAATCTGTTGATCTTAATACGGTTTTCAGCACAACAATTGGTAAACTCCGTTGTGCTCTCAATGCTGACCGGGTTAGCATATACCAATTTAAGCCTGATTCAGAACTTGCTGAAGGTAAAATTGTTTCAGAGGATGTATCACCAAACTTTATTTCTGCTTTTTCTTTGGATATTCAAGATACCTGCTTTAAGGGAACGTATGTTACCCAACATCGTCAGGGACGCATTCGAGTGATCAATGATATTTACAACGCTGGGCTGAAAGATTGCTATGTTCAAATGCTCTCTAAACTTCAGGTGAAAGCGAATTTAGTTATACCCCTAGCGAAAAATAACGAGCTGTGGGGCTTGCTGTGCATTCACCAGTGTGAAGAAACTCGCAGTTGGAAAACCTCTGAAATTGTATTTGCCACGCAGGTGGGGACTCTACTGAGCTTGGCAAGCCAAAACGCGGACTTATTTGCTCAAATACAGGCGCAGGCGATTGATTTGCGAGTCTTGGCAGCACAAAAGCAGATATTATTTGAAACTCTTACCAAATTAGGACAATCCGTTAATTCTCAACACAATCTTGGAAATTATGTTGAGGGAAGTCTGAGGCTGGAAAAAAATGGGGGAGATTATTACGGTAGTTACCACGTTAATCCTTAACCTAAACCAAATGTACTGCCTGTCCCCTATCTGCCATAAACTACCGTAATGTGCGAAAGATAACGCGTCCTAAAGAATCTTCTTGGTTGATTCGCGCGTATACCCGCAGACAACTTAACACTTCTCCGGGTATACCGCCGCAATCTAGTTGTAAGTCATCTTTGGAAAAAGCACATATATCAGCGTAAAGTCCGGATAATTGACGAATACGCACGTCATAACCTGCGTTATTTGCTTTATCAGCTACTTTCTTTAGGATGCGCCGCGATTCTTGTTGTAGTTTCCCCCACCACGAGTAGCGTTCGGCTGGAGGAACGAAGATTAGAGAGTGTATTGCTTCGTCAATATCAATCCAAGCACGCAGAGTTAATAATGGATATGCATTTTCTTCAGCTTTTCGGGTACGCTGAAAGCGATCGCTTAAAGCTTCAATATATTGGTTACGCTGTTCTGGTTTTGAATGCAAAGACACAACATCAAAGCTAAAAACGCTTTTTAAAGCATGATGCAAATCTGGCTCAATGTCGATAAGTTTTATCAGCAAAATCAGCATACATGCAAGTAAATGCATATCAGCGGATTCTTCTCCATGAGTAATTTTATAATTTAAAAGTTCTTTTTGAGACAACTCCAAACCCTTGGCATTGACACTACCGCTGAGTCCTGGGTAAATGATTTCATCGCGGATGAAGGGAAGTTGATATAAATTTGAATTATCTTCGGTTGCACCAGCCTCTTGAGCAAGATTTAAAGCATGTTGACGCCAATATGTAGCTACATCCTCTGGAATTCGTAGCAGCTTTCGTTGAATTTCGTTCCACAAATCTGAGTCAGTCTGGCTTTGAAGTGGCGAATTTCCTAAATATAAAGATAGCTCTTTGTCAGAATCAAATTCTTCCCGCAAACGTATTAATTTTAAATCAGTTGTCGGCGCTATAATTTTGGTATTATCTAAAGCCGCGACGGTTGAAGGTTGTAAAAGATGACAAAGTTCTTGCAGCACTTCGTCGCATATTTTGGCTCCTGGATCGTGAGATAATTCTATTCTAGCTTTTTTAAGAGAAGCTTCTAGCCCGTACAAGCTAAACCGCAATAACTGGGCTAATTCTGAGTTTTCTACTTCTAATAGTCGGCGTAAGTGCTGCATAATAAGTTAGAGTTACGAGTTAGGAATTAAAAAGTTAGAAAGGAGTGCATCAATAAATTTTTCTCAGGCAGAGACGCAGAGACACAGAGGAGAAAAGTTATGATTTTCGTAACTTAAACATTCATAATTATTAACTCCTAACTTATAACTCCTAACTCGTGACTATTAATGAATGCCGCAAAATGGATCGCGTTCTTTATCAACTTCGTTAGGTTGTAATTCTAGTTCAGCGCGAAAAACACATCCTTCTTGTTTGAGACATTCTTCATTTGTCGATGTCCAGTAAGGTACTTCGCCGGCATGCATCCGCAGAATGCCTTTGTCATCAAGTGTGACATGATATTGACAAGGATAATCTGTTGTTATTTCTGGTTTGCTGAGTGCGCCAATTCTGATCCATTTTTTGGTATTTGTTTCGGCATCTGTTTGATAAATATAGAAGGTGTGCTGACCAGTTTGGGGAAAGGGAGGTAGGGGTTTACTGATTAAGCCGGTTCCTGTTTCTTGTAGGCGATCGCGTACGTAACGAAAATCTTTGATAGATTTACTATCATTGCTTTCGGCTACAAAAACCAAATGATAAGCATTTGGTTGATCGACTGTTGCTGACTCGATAACATTGACAGCAATATCACCATTATTAAGCTTTTTATTAGGACGTTCGATGGCAATATTCCAATTCAATTTACCATCAGAAAATAACTTGGAACTTTCGGCAGCGGGGAAATGCGCTAATATTGCTATTCCCACATCAATACCAGGAAGATCAATTAAATAATGGGGGTTTCCTCGACAAAGTAACACACTAAATTGTAGTGTTTGGTCAATTTCAAATTGGACTTTGATTTTTTTGAGAAATTCTGCTTCTTCTATCTTCAATCTCTCCATCAAAGTTTTGCCATCAAAGCTACCCCAAAGCCGCAAATCTCCATCTTCGTAATCCTGACGATAGATGATGTTACTTAATTGTATACCTTGCCAATTAGTACGAACTTTCGCAACAGATTCGCCATCAGCTAGTTGATAAAGTTCTTGTCCAGCTTGAAAAATTGGTAGCAATTCGTTGCTTTGAGTTTTGCGTTTAAAGTTGCAGGGCAAATAATAAAATAAATTTTTGACATCTATTTCTAGTTGGTTTGCTCCCTTACGTAGCAATCCTTTAGATTCTTCTGGATCAAATCTGAGCCTTCGCAGTTTTTCAGCGTAGCAAGCACCGGCAGAAGTAGCTAATTTGGTAAACTCTAAAACAAAAGTAATTCGCTCTGGATTCCAGACGAAATACTGTGATTTACTAAATTCCTGGTAAATTTCTTGCTGTACTAAATCGAGGTTGCAAGTTTTACCAGATAAAATTAACCAATCAACTTTTTGTCCGCTAGTTAGCAAGCGACTTTCCATCAGTCCTTTGGCGATACCAATCGCTTCTTTAATTGCTGTAGTTGCGGTTCTTTCAAATTGTTGGCTATCTAAGGTTACGTTAATATTATGAGCATTTTGGATATTGAATTTAATACTACTTTGAGTTAGCAATTCCGAAATTTGTTGCTCCGAAATAGTGAAGGTTAAAGTAGAACCGTCTACTGGCGATTTTTGTCCTAATTTGAGTTTGGCAGCTTCTGCATGTTCCCAAAGCGCGTAAAATGTCTGTAGACGTTGGGGTGCTTGTTGCCAACGAGTAGGTAACACTTTTTCGGCAGTATCTAAAGCATCTTTGTAAGCTGCATCACCTTCGGGATTTTCTTTGTCTACGCATTTTAAAAGGCTGCCACTTTTAAATTTTCCTTGTTCTAAAAAGCGCTCATTTAATTCAGAGTTTATTAAATCTTCTAATTTATCGCTTTCTAAAGCACCGATTGTAATTGCTGTTAACAAAGAATCAGCGATCGCTACTTTTAAAAGGCGAAACATTCGTAGTGTAATTAACTCTCCACCTAACTGCAAATGTCCAGATGAGCCTAACAGCTTAGGAGTAAGTCTATAGTAGCGTCCCCCAAGCCCTCTATCTTCATTATCGGCAAAAAATGGCGTTTTATCTTCTAAAGTTAATTCAATTAAAGCTAAGTCAGTTGTACCTCCACCAATATCTAAAACAAGCACATTTTGTGACCATTTATTTTTTTCTTGATGACAACGAGTTTTGAAAGATTCAATTCCAATATTCAAATTCCCGCCAAACTCTCGCCACAAAAAGAATATTGCTACAGAAACAGCTTCATCATAAGCTGTTTGCACATCATCAATACCAAGTTGTTCCACAAGTTCTTTAATTTCCTTGCGAATAACTGGTGGGGCAACAGTTGGATAGGTAACAACCGCTGTAAGTAAATCACCTTCAGAAAATTTGCGTCGTGCGCGTTGGCGATAATCTTCAGTTAACTCGACAAGATGTGCCCAAGCTGCTTGAATTAATTGGTTAACACTAATTGTAGTTTCTTCGCCTTCTAAAATAACAGGAAAAGACCGCTCTTGACCGAAGTATCTTTTAGGTGAGTGGTGAAACTTGCTAATAATTTCCTGTAAAGAACCGCTTGTTCCTTGAGCGATCGCCTTTTTTCTGTTGTCTCTCGCTTCTCTACCCATATTTAGTTTTAAAGCAGTCAAACTATAAATTTCCAACTCGCTAGGAATTTCTGTATCTCGACGGTCAATATCTAATACTACCGGGATGAGATTTTGCGATTCTAGGGTAGGAACGCGGAACACTTCATGATAGATTTGGTAAATTTTTTTGCTGACGGCACGACGAAAGCGATCGCTAGTTCCTAAACATAATTCAATTTGGCGAATTGCTTCTAAAAATCGCTCTTTGTTATCACTTTCAAAAACTTCGCCTAACTGACTTGGTTCTATTTCCAGATTTTTGCTAATTTCCGCGATGAATTTATCCCAATCACTTGCGCTGATATCTGGTAAAGCAATTGCAGCGGGAGAACTCAACCATTGCCCCAAGCGATCGCGCAAACGTAACTCTTGTTCTCTCGGCAAAATTTCGGCGATAGGAACTTCAATCGGATCGAAAAGTGTGACTGTAGAATTTGATGTGCCAAAATCTACCGCGAACCATCCAGGAAATCTTTTTTTTGGTTTCTCGATTTTGTTGTTAGGTTGTTCAAAATTCATAGTTAGTAATTCGGTAAATTCTTTGACGCTATTATTGTTAGGTTGGAAAATGTTCATATTTATTGTTGAAGAGTTTAGATTAAGATACAGCAGAATTCAAGAGTCAGGAGTCAGAAGTATAATTTGCTCTATATCTGGCTTTTGAATTGAAAAGCTCTATCTCATGAAAAGCGCAATCTGCTTAAACGATTCACAGAGTAAGCAGAGGAAAAAGAATAATATATCATTTACCTAATTACTTTCTCCTTTTTGCTTCCTCTGTATACTCTGCACCTACCCGTCTACGTTTAAAAAACTTATTTTTCAGTAATCAAATCGAATTGCTTTCAGAACTAGCAATATCTGAAAGAATCTGCAACCAAGTAGGAATTTCTGCATTTATTTGCGATTCTTCTGTCGCAATATATCTTAACAACGTTTCCTTTTTAGAAATATTTTGCAGACAAGGAACAATCTGATCCAAAATTCCTTCTAGTTCGGCATTAACTTGCTGATTCACTTCACTAACATACTGCACAAGATGTAGACTAGCACTAGCAGTAATTTCATCTCGCAGTCGCAGTACTAAGAGTTGATGATTAGCGGTTCTAGGGTTACTTTGGCTTCTTTCTGGTGCCCAATCAAAGATTTGTCCGATGTTGTGTTTATCGTCTTGACGCGCTAGGGGAAACATGTTAGCTGGCACGCTGGTTTTATCTTTGCTACTGACTTCGGAAATTATAGCTTCTTGCCATTGGTTGGGATCGCATCCTAAAAGCAGCTTGTAAAATAAATCTGCATCTTCATCACCAAATTTTTCTTGAATCTCTTGTTCTTGTTCGGGATGAAGAATTTCTCGCAGGCGATCGCGTTCTTTGGCTATCTGATTTGATAACTTACTTAATAAGTCTACAACGGCTTGACGAATGCGATCGCGTGCAAAATCTTCTAGTTCTTGAATTGTCTTTTCAAATGCTGGATAAAAATCATCGCTTTTAGTGGGTAGAGAACTATTAATTTTATTTCCTCTATCAAATAACTTACCAGCAGCACCTTTAGATTCTGTTAGGGATATCATCCCATTATTTGCTTTGTTGAAAAGCAAAGTCCACTGACTCCAATTAAGAATTCTAAAGGTTAACTCATCTTTCACTACATCACTAACTGTAACGCCTCGTTTGTCTTTGAGTGGTTCTTTACCTAATTCTTTTTGGAATTTTCTGTAGGTTTTATCTAAAGCTTCAACGGCAAAGCGTAAGTCAAGAAAAGATTGACTGTCTGCCATTGGTATGCCTTGCTCCTGAATTTCTTCTAATATCTTTTTCAGGTTATCTTGTTGTTGATGTAAAGCATTAGCAGCTCGACGCGTGTCTTCATAAAGTTGCTTGAAACCGTGAGTAGCTACGTGGGTTTGAATTAATTCTCGCAGTTTGGCAATACTCCCATCTTGAGCAAAGTAACTCAATTGTCTGCCTAAAGGACTGCGTGAATCAGATTCTAACAATCGTTCGCTTAAACGTCCCCATTTTTCTTGCAATCGGTTAGAGCGATCTAAATAATCAGGATAATCTAAGTCAGCTAAAAACTCTGGTGAACCTGCTTTCACTTTACTAGAACGTTTGGCTAAATCAGCTAATCCTAACAGTGGCGATAATAAAAGAATTCGTTCTTTTTGGGTGGTAAATGCTGATGCACCGTCAATAGTTGTTTGCAAAACTTTGAGTTGTTGGCAAACTGTGCTTTCATTTAAAGGATTGTTATCTGTTTTATCCTCAATTAAACTATCAAGTTGTCTTTCGCCACCTTCACTTTCTAAAGGTAGTTGATCGAAGCGTCCAACACCCACTAAAATTAAATCCTTCAGGTCTTGTCCTGGGCGTTGCTGCTGCATCATCGTGAAGATTTTATTAGCGCGATCGCTTCCGGGAGATTTGCCATTTAGCAACACTAAAATTGTCTGCACTTCTGCCAATTCTCGCAACGACAAAAATGTATCTCTCACCCCCGAATTAGCAGCACCCAATCCCGGAAAATCTAACAAAATAAATTCTGATGTTCCTTGCGATCCAGAAACATCCCAAATCTGTTTTGATATTTTTACCTCAATATCTACGCGACGAATCAACGGAAAGCTATTCTGTAATAACTTTGTGGGCAATCTTTGAGGTGCATTTGGCAAGCGAATATGCGTTGGGCGTAAATCTTCAAAGTTGAGAGTCTGAATTGCCATCGGCTGATCGGCTAGCGTTAGCCCATCACGGGCAGTGGTAGCATCAATATCGTAGCGTCTACCAGACATAGCCGCACCATATGAGTTATAAGCGCGAACAAACAATACCAACTCTCGCAACAGATAACGCAACTCCAAGTTTTTACTGCTGTTCCAAAGCTCTTCACACAAGCTTAGGATATCATTCGAGGTTTTCAGCTTTTCTTGGGGTGTGGCAGACAATCCCGCTGCTATTGTTCTTCGATTTGCTTCCTCTAGCATGAAGCGCAAGCACTCATTCACCTCGTCGTGAGTCAGATACTCGACAGTAAAATTGCCAACCTGCGTAGTTGCAAAGTTTTCTTGCGGTTTCAGGTGAATGGCGGTAACATTCCCTGTGGTGGGGTTCTCACTAATCGGTAAAGCGTCTGCATAACCGATTAAACTGCCTAAAAGCAAAGTTTTTCCACTGCTGAATTCTCCCATCACGCCGATTTTCACGCTTGATGTAGCAAGTTCTACAGTTTTCTCGGCAGCTTTCCGGAGGTGAATCAGGCAGTCATCTAGGCTAGCTGGAACCCAATCTTCTTGTTTTGAAGGCTGCTGGGGTACTGAGTCTATTTTACGGAGAATGGATTCACCGTACTTTTGAAAACGATCCAGTTTTTCTGGTTCCATTGCGTAGTTTTCCACTGACTTAAATTAAACGTAAATTTTCTAACATTGCAATCCCTTATCTGTCGCCAAATTGGTCACAGCTGGTATTTGTACCAATCCATTTTATATTTTGCTGTGAACTTTGTTTATCAACCTTGTTAAAAGTAACGCTCATATGATCGAATAAACGAACCACAGAGGACGCAGCGGTTCGTTTTTCATTAAAAAAGCATAAGTGCTGCTTGTTTTGAGGCATTTACAACTAATAAGATGTCTAGCCCCTACTATTTGCCAGTACGACAGGCTGGACATTTTATTTTTTAGATCTCCCTGAAAATAAAACATAGCAGTAAGAATGTAATTCTTTATTTAAATCAAGTTTTTTTGAAATTAAGTGATTATACTATTCATTGAAAGTATGAAATGAATTACAACAGTTGTAAGTAGATAATAAACTAAATTTTGACTGATTTATCAAAATTTTATAGACTACAAAACTATACTTATCAGATTTACTCCATCAGTAAATTTAAGCAAAACAGGCAGGTAAAAGTGTTTCCGGAAAAGGTGCAAAAGGACTTCGGGCAAAAAAAAGTTATCGAATCAATACAACAAAATGAAAAACTATTTTCCCAGAAGGCAGATGCAACCCAGATAGGAGTGTGGGAGTGGCAAGTTGCAACTGACAAAGTCATTTGGGTACATGGTGCAGATACTTTGTTAGCCACAAAAGCAGAAAATGTCAATACCTATGAGGCTTTTCTGAATCGCATTCATCCTGAAGATCAAAATTTAGTGATGGAGGCGATCGCTTGTTCACTCAGCACGACATCTGAGTATAATATCAAGTTTCGTGTTGTCTGGGATGATGGTACTGTGCGCTGGGTGCAAGGTAAAGGTAGTTATTTACAAGATAACACCGACAAAGCGCCACGGATGATAAGTACGATAATGGACATCACTGAAAGCGAGCAAACCGAGAAAGCACTATTATTAACGCAACAACGGCTACAACATCTACTCAAATCTAGTCCGGCAATAATTTATAGTTGTAAAGCCACAGGCGATCGCAAAATAACTTTTTTCAGTGAAAATATCACCGCGATTCTCGGCTATGAAATCAGCGAATGTCTGGATGATTCCAGATTTTGGTTTGATAGAATTCACCCAGAGGACGCACAACGTGTATTTTCTGGCGCGCCAAAGCTATTTGAGAACGGGTATGATATTCAAGAATACCGCTTTCGCCATAAAGATGATAGCTACCGTTGGATGCGCGATCAAGCAAAGCTGGTAAAAGACGATTTTGGCAATTTGATGGAAATTGTCGGTTCTTGGGTAGATATTAGCGAACGCAAAGCAGCAGAAATTGCTTTACAAATAGCAAATCAAGAATTAGAAAATCGCGTTGCCCAACGAACAACAGAATTAACAAATACTCTGGAACAATTACAAGACAAAATTGCAGAACATCAGCAGACTGAAAAAGAGTTACGCCAAAAAACATCAGAAATCGAAGCTATTTTTCAAGCGCTTCCTGATTTATACTTTTGGCTCAATGCTGATGGAACTATCCTTCATTATAAGGCGGTAAATACACAAAACTTGTATGTTTCCCCAGATGTCTTTTTGGGCAAGCAAATGCAGTCAATACTACCCCCGAATGTTGGCGACCCCTTACAAACAGCAATAGAAAAAGTACTTGAAACTAAATCACTTGTGAATTTTGATTATAGTTTACCACTACCACAAGGAGAAGTTTATTTTGAAGCTAGATTAATACCATTACCAGAACGGCAAATTATAGCTATTATCCGCGATATCAGCGATCGCAAACGACACGAAGAAGCGCTAGCAGAACGAGTACGTTTAGTAGCTTTTCGGGCTGATGTCGATGCTGCTTTGACTCAAAGTGATACTTTACAGGGCATTATGCACGGCTGCACTGAGGCTTTAGTTAAACATATCGATGCAGCGTTTGCTCGCATCTGGACGCTGAACAAAGCGAACAATGTATTAGAATTACAAGTAAGTTCGGGGATGTATACTCAGATTGACGGACTTCATAGAAGTGTCCCTGTAGGTAAATTCAAAATTGGTTTGATTGCCGAAGAAGGTAAACCCCATCTTACCAACTCAGTGCAGACCGATCCCCGCGTGATTGATAAAGATTGGGCACAGCGGGAAAATATGATTGCCTTTGCTGGCTATCCCCTAATTGTGGAAGGTAAGACATTCGGAGTGATAGCGATGTTTGCCCGGAAAGCGCTTTCTGAATCGACTTTAGCTGCGTTGGAATTTGCTGCTGATGAAATTGCTATTGGCATTCAGCGCAAACAAGCAGAAGAAGCATTACGAGAAAGTGAAGCGCGTTTGGGCAATCTGATTGAAACTACAAACGATTGGGTATGGGAAGTAGATAAAAATGGAGTTTATACTTATATTAGCCCGAAAATTAGCGATATTTTGGGATACCAGCCAGAAGAAATATTAGGCAAAAGTCCCTTTGATTTAATGTTGCCTGAAGAAGCAAGTCGAGTAAAAGAAATTTTTACTTCTTTGATAGCTTCACAAAAACCTTTAATTAATATTGAAAATACGAACCGTCACAAACAAGGACATCTGGTTGTTTTAGAAACTAATGGCGTTCCCTTTTTTGATACATCGGGAAATATTCTGGGATATCGCGGGATTGATCGCGATATTAGCGAACGCAAACAAGCTGAGGAAGCATTGCAAGCATTAGTAGCGGGAACAGCTTCGGTGACGGGTGAAGAATTTTTCCCAGCCGTTGTGCGCCATTTAGCCGCAGCCTTAGGTGTTCGTTACGCTTTGGTTGCAGAACAAAGCAGTAAAAACCCAGGCAAGGCAAGAATTTTGGCATTTTGGAGGGGTGACTCTCTCGCCGAAACTTTTGAATATGAACTGGCTAACACTCCTTGCGAAATTTCCCTCAACCAACGAGTAGCTTATTATCCCTCTCGCGTACAGCAACAGTTTCCTGAAGATACCGGTTTAGTTGCTATGCAGGCAGAAAGTTACCTAGGATGCTCACTTATAGATACGAATGGTAAAGTGATCGGTCATTTAGCAGTATTAGATACCAAACCAATATTAGAAGAAAAACGCGCCAAAGCTATTTTAAGCATCTTTGCCGCACGGGCAACAGCAGAACTACAGCGTGAGCGCACACAAAAGGCTTTACAGCAATCTGAAAAGAAATTCCGCATCCTTGCCCAGCGAGAAGCATTACTAAATCGTCTCTCTAGTCAAATTCGCGCTTCTTTGGATGTTAATACCATTTTGCAAACTGCTGTCACAGAAATCCGTGATTTGTTGCAGATTGATAGTTGCACTTTTGTTTGGTATTATTATGACGCTGAAAAGCCTTATTGGAAAATTGTACAAGAGGCGAAGAATCCGGCTGTACCCAGCACAGTTGGTTTTGAAATAGCTCATGCAGAAGTTAAATCAATATCAGAAAAGGTTTTAAATAAAGAAATATTTAGAGTCGATGATGTGCAAACTTTACCTGAGTCAGGACTTCAAGAGATGCTGCTGTGGTTGGGTTACACAGCAGTATTGACCCTACCAATTCACAGTCAATCGGGTGAAATTGGTTTGTTGTGCTGTACTAACTCTACTGGAGGACGAAATTGGCGCGATCGCGAAGTACAATTACTACTTGCAGTTGCCGATCAATTAGCGATCGCCATCGATCAAGCCAAACTTTACAAACAAAGTCACACCACAGCCCAAATTGCCCAAGAGAAAGCACAACAGCTAGAAAAGGCTTTAGGCGAACTTTCTTCTGCTCAAGCGCAACTGATTCAAACTGAAAAAATGTCTTCTTTGGGGCAGTTGGTAGCTGGGGTTGCTCATGAAATTAACAATCCTGTTAGTTTCATTTATGGCAATCTCACCCACGCGAGTGATTATACACAAGATTTACTGCGTTTGATAGAGCTTTATCATAGATATTATACCAGTCCAGTTCCAGAAATAGAAAACGAAATTCAGGCGATCGATTTAGATTTCCTCAAACAAGATTTACCGAAACTTCTGCATTCTATGATGATGGGAGCCAATCGCATTAGTCAAATTGTCGTTTCTCTACGCAACTTTTCTCGCCTTGATGAAGCTGATATGAAACCGGTGGATATTCACCAAGGTATCGATAGTGCCTTGCTACTGCTACAAAATCGCCTTAAAAAAGTCCCAGAACAACCGCAAATTGAGATTATCAAAGAATACGGCAACTTACCACAAGTAGAATGTTATGCCGGACAGCTTAATCAGGTGTTTATGAGTTTGTTGACGAATGCGATCGATGTTTTAGAATCATTAGTAAACAGCCCTGAGAAAAGAACACATCCCCAGATTCGCATTCGCACCGAAATTCCCAACGACGAGCAAGTCTTGATTAGTATTGCGGACAATGGTCCGGGAATGACCGAGGAAATACGCAAACGCATATTTGACCCGTTTTTCACCACAAAAACCGTAGGAAAAGGTAGTGGGATGGGGCTATCAATTAGCTACCAAATTATTGTCGAAAAACATCGGGGAAAATTTAAGTGTATTTCAGCCCCAGGACAGGGAGCCGAATTTATAATAACAATTCCATTACAGCAGCGATCGCTTTGATGAGATGAGATTAAAAGCGAGAAATTTTCCCAAGTCACTCTGCCACCCTGTTTTGCTCCCAACTGAGCGGAGAAAGCCATCTCCCTTTCAATAAAGCTTGAAATTTAGGAGATTTGGGGAGTTATTTAGTTGAGAGTGCTGAGTTGCTCAGTTCAGAACTGCAAAAATGAGAAAGTGAACTAGCAAAAAATTATGGATTGCGATCGCTCTATCCTAGATATTACCAACTCCTTCTTACTCCAGGAAGTTGCGCCCAAGGCTAACGAAATAGACAGCAACCCACAAGCTTTATTTCAAGCACTCCAAGGTTTGGGAAAATTAGGTTTATTAGCGTTACGAAGTGACAAACAAGTCAGTGAAGAAACTTTTAACGACTTTCAAGAATTGATAGCCAGATATTCCGGGGCTTTAGCTTTTGTGCAAACACAACATCAAAGCGCGGCAGCGATGCTGGTCAACAGTGACAACTCTGCATTACAACAAGCATACCTTAAGCGCATGGGCAACGGTGAAGTTTTAATGGGAGTGGGTTTTTCTCAGTTACGACGTGGAGGTGAACCCCTAACATTAGCCGTACCTGTACCTGGAGGATATCAATTGGATGGAGTTGTACCTTGGGTAACTGGCTGGGGTTTATTTCAAGATTTTATTGTCGCTGCGACATTACCTGATGGTAGTGCAGTTTTTGGTATCGTCCCTTTTGTGCAGACATCTCAAAAATCGAGAGGTGAAATCACATTTAGCACTCCAGCACAACTGGCAGCAATGACATCAAGCAACACTGTATCTGCCACTTTAACTCGCTGGTTCTTACCAATAGAGCATGTAGTTTTTATTAAACCACCCGGATGGATTCACGAAAACGATAAAAACAACATTTTGCGGGCAACTTTTTTAGCTACAGGATGCGCTTTTGCAGGTTTGGATATTATTGACGCAGCTAAAGAGAATAAATCACTATCTTTTATTACTAACGCTTTTGAGTCTTTGTTGCAAGAACTGACTCATTGTCGCACTCTAATTAGAGAAGCACAGCAAAAATCAATAGGAACAGCAGAACGCTTGCAAATGCGAGCTTGGGCAATTGACTTAGCAACACGAATAGCTCACGCAGCCGTTACCGTTTCCAGTGGAGCCGCTAATTACATGCATCATCCAGCACAAAGGGTATATCGTGAAGCATTGGTATTTACGGTAACAGGTCAAACCACCGCTGTTATGGAAGCAACACTTGAGCGGTTAACGGGAGGGGATGAGGGGGCAGGGAGCAGGGGGAGTTTGTCTCGCTCATCTCCCCCCTCTCGCTACTCACGCGTCATCCACTTGAGTCATATAATTGATACAGATATTCCCCAATGGCAAGGCGACCCGCCTGTACAATTCGATACTGTGGCACAGTTAGAAAAAGATGGTTATTACCTGCGGGGTTTCTCCTTGGGTGAACACAGCGCTACTCATATCAACGCTCCTAAAAGTTTTCACAGTTTTGGTGTGGGAATTGATAAATACCCCGCTGAGTCGTTGGTTGTATCCGCAGTAGTTATAGATATCCGTGCCCAAACCACAGTTAATTCTAATTATGTCCTCACTGTTGCTGATGTTCTCGCTTGGGAAAAAGAATATGGCGAGATTTCCGCAGAAAGTGTAGTGATACTGTATACAGGGTGGCAAGATAAATGGCGTGATAAAAATGCATTTTTCAACCAGGATGCTGAAGGAAGTCTTCATTTTCCTGGGTTTGGTAGTGATGCTACCCAGTTTTTACTCAATGAACGCCAAATCGCTGGGGTAGGAATTGATACTCACGGTGTAGATTCAGGGAAAGATACAAGCTTTACTATCAACCGTTTAGTGTTAGAGAAACCGCGCATTGTGCTGGAGAATTTGACCAACTTAGATCAACTGCCAGCTAAAGGAGCTATGCTGGCGATCGCACCTCTTTTATTACAGGGTGGTTCTGGTTCTCCCGTTGGCGTGTTGGCTTTAGTGCCCTGATTTATAAGCTAGGAAATTTCGCGCCAAAATGCTAAGAAGAAAACTCTGCTTAGTACAGTTTTGCCTAAAAAGGAGCGCGTTTTTAAATGCATTAACAATGCAAGCCGATGCATTAACAATACAAGCCGATGCATTAACAATGCAAGCCGATGCATTAACAATGCAAGCCGATGCATTAACAATGCAAGCCGATGCATTAACAATACAAGCCGATGCATTAACAAGACTTACGCAAAATACCTCTCAAACTCTTATTCCTTCTGTTTCAAAGACGCTGCGCGAACGTGTCCTTCGTGCCTTCTCGTTGGGCAAATAGACTCTTAAAGCCCAATACGGTTCAGATAAGCTTTTTTCTCCCCCCCTGCAACCCAAGTGCAACCCAAGCGCTCCCCCTGCCTGCCTCAACGGATAAATTTCTTAACTGAAACGTATTGTCTTAAAGCCCCCCTTTACAAGGGGGGTTGGGGGGTAACGTCAAAGTTGATGTGTTATGTGAGACTTTTCAAACATCCTCTCAACGTGAGGATATTTTCCTTACACTTGACGGGAACTGATAAACAAGCGAAACTTAGTACAAAAAAACTCAGGTATGACCACGCTAACTTGCTGCAATTACATTGACGGTCAATGGTTGAGTGCTAGAGAGACTATAGAAAGTCGCAACCCAACCAACAACAACGAAGTTGTCGCCACTTTTCCCCGTTCTGATTCAGCAGATGTGGATGTAGCGATCGCATCTGCCCGTAAAGCTTACCGCAGTTGGCGACAAGTTCCCGCTCCTGCGCGTGCTGAATATATTTTTCGCGTTGGGGAATTGTTACTTCAGCATAAAGAGGAACTTGCCCAGTTAATTAGTCGGGAAATGGGTAAAGCGATAACCGAAGCGCGGGGAGATGTGCAAGAAGGTGTTGACTGTGCATTTTACAGCGCTGGGGAAGGACGGCGACTTTTTGGGCAAACGACACCTTCAGAAATGCCGGATAAGTTCGCGATGACGATGCGGATGCCGATAGGAGTTTGTGCTTTAATTACTCCTTGGAATTTCCCTGTTGCTATTCCTTGTTGGAAAGCTATGCCAGCACTAGTTTGTGGTAATACTGTCATCCTGAAACCTGCGGAAGATACTCCCGCTTGTGCAACTAAGTTAATTGAGATTTTTGCAGAAGCAGGTTTGCCACCAGGTGTGATTAATTTGGTACATGGATTGGGTGAAGAAGCGGGAAAAGCTTTAGTTGAACATCCTAATGTTGATTTGGTTTCTTTTACCGGTTCTTCGGAAACGGGTGCTTTTGTTGGCGAAACTTGCGGACGCACTCACAAGCGCGTCTGTCTAGAAATGGGGGGGAAAAATGCTCAGGTGGTGATGGAAGATGCAGATTTAGAATTAGCTTTAGATGGGGCAATTTGGGGTGCATTCGGTACAGCCGGTCAACGGTGTACGGCTACGAGTCGCCTAATTTTACATCGCGATATCAAAGAGAAGTTTACGACGATGCTGAAAGAGCGTACAAGTAAGTTACGCTTGGGTTCTCCTACTGATGCCGATACTGATATTGGTCCGATAATTAATGAAAGGCAACTTCAACGAGTGAAAATGTATTTGGATATTGCCCGTGAGGAAGGTGCAAAGGTTTTAATTGGTGGGGAAATTGCTAACGAAGGAGAACTGAAAAACGGTTACTTCTTTAAACCAACTATTCTTGATAATGTAACTCCGCAAATGCGGGTTGCGCGGGAAGAAATATTTGGACCAGTTGTGGCATTAATTGAGGTTAGCTCTTTTGAGGAAGCGATCGCAATCCTCAACGATAGCAATTACGGTCTTTCTTCTTCAGTTTACACCCGCGACATTAACCGCGCTTTTGCTGCTATGCGCGACATTGAAGCTGGGATAACTTATATTAATGGTCCCACAATCGGCGCAGAAGTACATTTACCTTTTGGTGGAGTCAAACAAACCGGCAACGGACACCGCGAAGCCGGAACTACTGCTTTAGATGTATTTACAGAATGGAAAAGTGTGTATGTAGACTTTTCTGGAAGTTTGCAACGCGCACAGATTGATAATCGGGGATAGAGACGCTAGAAACATCGCGTCTCTACGAAAGGGGAGGAAACTAGTACAGGTCGGCGTAAATAAAGCTACCATTCAAAAAAGCCAAAAACCTTGTATTTCAAGCTTTTTGACTTTTGACTTTTGACTTTTGACTTCCGCGAAGCGGTACTAGATATCTAATTTCCCCTAATAAATAGACGCCAACACTTTATCTGCTGCTGCCCGGAATGCAGTTGCAGCACCAGCGCTCATATCTCGTGGCGCACAGATGCGATTTCTCACATAAGCGAGTGTGATCGCTCCTACAGCAGACGCGATGGGATCAGCATTGTCCTTGCCACCTACACGTCCCCACGGTAATGGTGCGTTATTGCCATTAATCAGATAGTCAGCTAACAAGCGGAGGTGAAAATCAACTGCTTCTTTTACCGCTGAAGTGTCACCATCTACCCCCAATGCTTGCACACCAGAGTTTTTCAGGATATCTCCCATCGCAACTTCCCGGTTATCAGTCAGTCTCTCAGCAGCTTCTGCCCGAAACTGAATTTCTTGGCTAATTGCTGAGTCGGGGGGTAAGGGATTGGCAATCGGTGTCACACCAAATCGGCGACGTAAGAGCAAATTACTAGTGATATCATCCGATTTGACGCGTTGATAAGCCGGACGCTCCTTGAGTGCTTCAAACCACGCATTGATGCGAGGATACTTTGGATTTCCCTTGATGTGATAGCCGCGATAAATGGGTAAGTTAGCAGCCAAGCGGTCTAGATCAGAGCTATATGTAATGTCTACAAGGCTAAACGTTGACAAAAAGTAAGGACCAGGATACTTTCCTAAAGTTTGTTCTATCTCGTCTAATTTAGCTTCAAAAGCTGTTTGTAAGTTTGCCAACTCGTTAGCATCTTCAGGAGCTTGCAGCAAAAATTTGTAGGCAACACCAGCAAAACCATTGGTTTGGGCATCCTCAAGCCACTGCCTTGCAACAGCATTTTCCTCTGGGTCTTCAGGAAGCAACGTTGACCCAAATCTTTCTTCTAATGCTAATAAAATGTTTTTGGACTCATAAACTAACTTGCCCTCAATTTTCGCAGCGGGGACAAGGGTTGTAGGAACTAGGTCGGTATACCATTTCGGCTTGTTAGTTAAATCGATAAACTCCGTAGCAAACGGAATTTCTTTTTCTTCCAAAGCAAACCAAACTCTTTCGCAAAAAGGACACCATGAGTTAGTATCGCGATAGAGCAGTACTGGTGGCTCTGTTTCTGGAGGCAGTTTATGAAGACTGCTAGGTATGGGAGCAGTAGAAGGAGACAGTCCTGGTCTACGCACCCGTCGAGCAGAAGTGTTTTTTTGAGCAATTTCGTAAAGTTCTTCCCAACTAGATACTGTGTTTTGAATTGACATCTTGTACCTTGCTGTTTTGATTAGGAATGATAAAAGCTTAATTACAGTTATCCTAGCAAGTTGTGAACAGCATCTATGTTAAAAGTGGTAAGTTAGGTTTCAACCTCAACTTTGTAAAGCGCAGGATTTTGTTCAAATAATGCTTGAGAACCTATTGCTTTAAGTTGAGGTTTTGAAAACGCATTCTTCCAAGCTTCTGCACTTTCCCAATGCGCGACGTTAATAAACTGAAAACGTGCATCTTTATCAATACTGCGATGAAGTTTGGTGTCGATGAAACCCGGCTCATTTTTCATTAATTCAAGTGCTTCCGTCCAAACTTTGATAAATTGCTCTTCGCTGCCTTGAGGAACAGAAAAAACATTAATCAAAACTACAGGTGATGACATCTTATTTCTTCCTTTGCGTCTTTGCTACGAGTGCGTGAGATAAAAACTATGATAAACCGCCTGTAACATGAATGTTATGTCCAGTAATATAACTTGCTTTATCGCTGACCAGAAACATCACTACATCTGCTACTTCACCCGGTTCTGCAAGTCGTTGCAGCGGTGAATTCTGCGCTATAAAATCTTGATCTGACTGCGAAATAGTATCTTTGAAATTTTCGGTTGTTGTAGGTCCTGGCATGACAGAATTTACTGTAATGCCACGTCCACCTAACTCCCTCGCGAGTGCAAAGGTAAACTGCTCAATCGCTGCTTTGCTACCAGCTGTTACTGCTAAATTCGCTTGGGGTTGTGCGGTGTATGGAGTTGAAAATGTGACAATTCGTCCCCCATCTGCCATGTGTTTAGCTGCTTCCTGTAACGCAAAGAAATTACCCTTAGCATTAAAGGCGATCGCATAATCAAATTCTGCTTCTGTCACCTCGGCGATCGGCTTGACAACTCTAGGCGCACTGCCTGATATTACTAATATGTCTAGCTTACCGAAGCTGTTGAGTGTTTCTTGAAACAAATGGCGGATGTCAGCTAGTTGGGTAAGATCAGTTTTAATAGCGATCGCTTTTCCACCCATATCTTTGATGCTAGCAACCAGTTCCTCTGCTTTGTCTGCTTTTTCAGCATAGGTAATGACAACAGATGCACCTGAGAATGCTAAACGTTCAGCTACCGCTCTACCAATACCAATCGATGCACCTATAATAATGGCTACTTTTTGGTTCAACGTTTGCATCGCAAAGTTCCTTTAATTGTCGCCGAAATTTTTCAACAGCCTGAATATACCAGCATCAAGCTTTGATAGTCTTGTCAAATTTTGCGTTCATTGTTCTAAAGTTGCGATAAGTCGGGGATCTTGTTTTTCGTAGTCAAGGCTTTAGTCCTTGATTTAAGCCTTAAAACCTTTAGTACGAAAACATAAACTACTCAAAGTTATTACGATATTTCCTTGGTGTTGTCTTTGTTAGCTTCCGAAACAACTTGGCGAAATGACTTTGATTACTGCATCCAACTTGAAGCGCAATTTCCACTATTGGTAGCTTGGTTGTTCGCAACAGATGTTTAGCACGTTCAACCCGACACTGTAGAATGTATTGGTAGGGTGTATATCCTGTTGACTGCTTGAACATCTGTACAAAGTAGTACATACTCATCCCGACGACTGCTGCGAGGTCATTAAGTGACACATCTGTACTCAAATTGTCATTAATATACTCAATCGCACGTCTCAATTTATGCGTTGACAAACCAGCTGTGTACTGTTGTATTTTTGGCTCTTTGGTTGAATATTTCTTAATTAATTGGACTGCTAGTGCATTAGCTAGAGACTGATTGTAAAAACGACCACCTGGGCTTCCCGCGAGAAATTCCGCCTCCAACGCCAAACCGATATACTGAACTTGTGGATCGAGTACTCCATTACAGTGCATTAATTCTGTCTGGTTCGCATCATGTAACTCAAAAGCACATTTTTCAATCACAATTGGTTTGAGAGTAAGTATCAAAATTTCAACATCTTTATCCCAACTTCCTTTAAATCTTACTCCGGAGGGAGCGAGGCTAATACTACCAGGTATCTTCTGTATCCTGCGTAGCTGACCATTTTCCACGACTTCAAGCGTGTGTGGCTCACTTAGCTGTATGGTAAGTAAATGCTCTTGGGCAATCACCTCAGGATACTCAATAGAAGGCATAGACAAACGTTCAACGTAGATATCATCACATTCCAAAGCCGTATTTGTCACAATTAGTGATGAATCAGAACTAACTGGTAGTGGCACAAACTTATCATTGACAACATCAAAGACTTTGATTTTACTGTCAGACATGCCTTTTACCCTTAAATGACAGGATTTTCAAAATCAAATAAATCGCTACAAAAAAAATTTAGTTTTAGCGTTTAATCATAAGTAATGTTAAATAAATCTAGATAAATAATGCTAAGACCATTTATTCATGAGAATGATATTAATAGCCCCACCACTACACTTTTATAAAAATAGCGATCGCATTTCCCAAAAAAAATATAAAATTTAGTTCCACAATTAAACGCGCTGTAATTTCTGGAAACTCGGATTTAATGTACTTTACCACTAAGATGCCGCAATTGTTTAGTAATAGAGTAGCAATACTGGCTACTATGCATCAAAAAGAGATAGTCATTGCACCACTTTTAGAGCAATTGGGAATTAAAGTTATAGTACCGCCAAATTTAAATACAGATGTTTTCGGTACATTCACTAGAGAAATTCAACGTCCTGGTACGCAGATTGAAGCTGCCAGATTGAAAGCTCAAAAAGCACTTGCTCTAACAGGTGAAACTTTAGCGATCGCTAGCGAAGGTACTTTTTGCCCGCATCCTAGTTTACCTTATATTTCTAGTAATAGAGAAATTGTTATTTTCTTAGATAAAGAAAATCAGCTAGAAATTATTGGTGAGGAATTTTCTCTGGAAACTAACCATAATTATCAGCTCATCCAGAATATTGAAGAAGCGTATAACTTTGCAAAGAAAGTTGGGTTTCCTGAACATGGTTTGATTGTTATTTCTGATTCACCTAAAAATAGCGGTGAGATATTCAAAGGTATTATTACAGATAAACAACTTGAAGAAGCTGTTAATTTTGCCTTAAAGAATTCATCAAATCAAAAGGTGCATATAGAAACAGATATGCGGGCAATGTATAACCCCACCCGAATGAAGAATATAGAAAAAGCCACTCGTAATTTATTAAAAAAGATTAATACCTTTTGTCCAAGCTGTGGTATACCCGGTTTTGAAATAACTCAACGAATTAAAGGATTACCCTGTGCGAGTTGTCATACACCTACTTTGCTAACTCGCGCTGTCAAATATCAATGCAAAAAATGTGGTTTTAGTCAAGAAGAATTATTTCCTGATGGCAAATACGCCGATCCGGGACAGTGTATGTATTGTAATCCGTGATGGTTCCCAGGTTAAATCTCCCATAAGGTGGAATTAAGCTAACTTCTGTGACTTGCATCACAGTTAAGCTGTCTCTATCTTTAATAAAAGAAACTTATATTTAAAGTATCTTGTTATTTGTGTAATTTATCTATATATTTTTTGAAAGAAGCAATAAATACCAAACATAGCAAGGTAGACCACCTACCGATAAGAAATAGTTAATAACTATACTATTGAATTTATTGTTGCTTTAGAGCTTGTAATTACCTGATAAACAAGGATAACAAAAATGCTAAATCGTAGTCGGGTTGTTTCATGTCTTGAAACCATCCAAGATTTAATAGTGGTTTCTCTGTGTATTGGTTTATTTGCCTTCATGGTTATCCAACTGCGAGCAATGTTTTACTCCCTGCTACCTCCCTTAAACTTTAAAGTTTTCACTTCAGATATTCTATTTCTGTTGATTTTGGTAGAATTATTTCGATTGCTGATTATTTACTTACAAGAACAACGAGTATCTATTGGTGTAGCTGTAGAAGTGTCGATTGTTTCGGTGTTGCGAGAAGTAATTGTGCGGGGAGTTCTAGAAACACACTGGAGCCAAATTTTAGCTGCATGTGTCTTTTTATTAGTGATGGGAGTGCTGCTAGTAGTTCGAGTTTGGCTACCACCAACTTTCAGTGGCATTGACCCGGAAAAGCTATTATCTCAAAGAAGTCAGCTACTTTCAACAGATAACTCATTTCAATTTAATGAAAAGAATTCTCATATTGACACTGACAAAGTTGCTTCTAAAAGTTGAACTAAATCATAGATATTGTAAAAACGTTTCTCTAGAACGTTTTTACAAAAAATATACCGATCGCATTCCCCAAAATATCAAATTTGGTTCCACAATTAAACGCGCTGCAATCTCTGGAAACTGCGATCGCATATAATTTACCACTAACGTGCGATCGCCTCCTTTGATCACAACCTTACTTTCAGGAAAATCGCACCACCACGCTTCAACAAAGTCTTTGATCCCCGCTAACAGGTTGTAAATAACCCCGCTTTGCATTGCTTCTTCTGTATTAAGAGCATACCTTTGGGGAAGTTCCTGGGGTAACTCCACGGATGGTAATTGTCCGGTTTTTTGAGCAAGACTAGCAAGCTGCAAACCTAATCCCGGTAAAATTGCCCCCCCCATTAAATTTTTGTCCCCATCAGCACCTGTAAAAGTCAATGCTGTCCCCGCATCAATAACTAACATCGGAAAGCCAAAAGTAATTCCAGCACCATATAAACTCAAAGCACGGTCAATTCCCAAGGTGGGATACATTCCTTTTATAGGTACTTGTTCCAAAGTAATAACGCGAACATTATAATAAGTTTGCCAAATTTCCGTTTGACTAGGAACAACCGAAGCGAGCAAGATGGGGGGAGTGGAGAGGGGAATTACAGGTGGCAAATCACCTACAGATTCAAGTTTGGGTAGTTGTTTTAGGGTTTCTGCACAAAGATGGTCACTATCCCAAGTTTTGGAAATTCTCTCACCTGCAAATAATGCCCAATGTAGCCGAGAATTACCAATTTCTAAAGCTAGCCAAAGGTTATCTGTATTTTCTTGATGCTTCTGTGGTTTCACACTTTTATTTTTCTTAAGTCAACCATAGATTTTTTAAAAAAAATTAACAATTAACTCGTGTCACAATAAAACTAGAGGAAAATACTCATTTGCGTAACGTAAGGAGGGGAGTATGGTAGCACTCACCGAAAGAACTGAAAAGAAACTGACTATGCAGACTGCCGAGATTGCTAACCAAACTACAGCAATTCGGTCTTTAGATTGGGATCGCGATCGCTTTGACATTGAGTTTGGTTTGCAAAACGGTACTACCTACAACTCGTTTCTCATCCGTGGTGAAGAAACGGCTTTAGTTGATACGTCTCATGAAAAGTTCCGTCAGTTGTTCTTCGATACCCTCACCGGACTGATTAACCCAACTGAAATTAATTATCTAATTATCAGCCACACAGAGCCAGACCATAGTGGCTTAGTTAAAGATTTGTTACAAATCGCTCCAGAAATCACCGTTGTGGCTTCTAAGGTAGCAATTCAGTTTTTAGAGGAGATGGTACACAGACCGTTTAAACGACGGATTGTGAAAAATGGCGATCGCCTAGATTTGGGCAATGGACACGAAATTGAATTCGTGATTGCACCAAATTTACATTGGCCCGATACCATGTTCAGCTTCGACCATAAAACCCAAATTCTCTTTACTTGTGATGCTTTTGGTATGCATTATTGCACAAATAGCACCTTTGATGAAGATTTGGCAGCGATTGAAGCTGATTATCAATATTACTACGATTGCTTAATGGGTCCAAATGCGCGGTCAGTACTTTCTGCCCTCAAGCGCATGGACGAACTGCCAAAAATCGGCACCATTGCTACTGGTCACGGACCATTATTACACCACAACGTTGAAGAATTAACTGGACGTTATCGCAATTGGAGCAAAACTCAAACAAAAGCAGAAACTACCGTAGGAGTATTTTACGTTTCCGGTTACGGATATAGCGATCGCCTTGCCCAAGCAATTGCTAGTGGTATCACCAAAACTGGTGTTGCCGTAGAAATGGTAGACTTGCGCTCAACGACAGACTTACAAGAATTGCGAGAACTAGTTAGCCGTTGCACCGGACTTGTCGTCGGAATGCCTCCAGCTGAAGCTGCTAATATTCAAGCTGCCCTCAGCACGATTTTAGGTTCTGCCAAAGAAAAACAAGCTGTAGGGATATTTGAATCAGGTGGTGGTGATGACGAACCGATTGATCCTCTACTAAATAAATTCCGCAATTTAAGTTTAACAGTAGCCTTCCCAGGAATTCGGATTAAAGAAGCGCCTACAGAAAATACCTATAAGCTGTGTGAAGAAGCGGGAACCGACTTAGGGCAATGGGTCACACGCGATCGCAGTATCAAAGCGATGAAATCTCTTGGTGCTGACTTAGACAAAGCTTTAGGAAGAATCACTGGAGGATTATACATCATTACGGCAAAAAAAGGCGATGTCAAAAGCGCCATGCTTGCCTCTTGGGTAAGTCAAGCCAGCTTCAAACCATTAGGATTAAGCATTGCAGTAGCCAAAGACAGAGCGATAGAATCACTCATGCAAGTAGGCGATCGCTTTGTTTTAAATATCCTGGAAGAAGGCAATTACCAAGCACTAATGAAGCACTTTTTAAAGCGGTTCGCACCAGGTGCAGATCGTTTTGAAGGTGTCAAAACCCAACCAGCTGAAAACGGTGCGCCGATTCTTACTGATGCTTTAGCATACACAGAATGCGAAGTCGTCAGTCGGATGGATGGCGGCGATCATTGGATTGTCTATTCTACCGTTTATGCAGGACGAGTATCAAAACCAGAAGCGCTGACAGCAGTCCACCATCGCAAAGTTGGAAACCATTACTAAAGACTAGGGATTAGGGACTAGAGACTAGGGGCTAGGGATAATTTTTATACTACCCCTAATCCTCCCTATGCCCTATGACGGCAGGTGCTACAACGGAGGACACCTCCGCAACGCACTGCCTCCCCCATGCCCCATTCCCTAAAAAGCCATGTCAGAAAATAAACCCCGTGACGTTCAAGTACTCCCCATTGGTACAGACACAACAGTAATGCGATCGCGCAGTTGGACAAGGCTAAGATTTGAAATTGAATACGCGCTTGCCAAAGGTACAACTGCCAATTCTTATTTAATTAAAGGGGATAAAACCGCCCTCATCGATCCGCCTGGAGAAACGTTTACAGAAATCTATCTGCAAGCGTTGCAACAGCGCTTTAATATCAAAGATATTGATTATGTGATTCTCGGTCACGTCAATCCTAACCGCGCTGCAACTATCAAAGCTTTATTAGAACTTGCACCGCAGATAATCTTCGTTTGTTCTAATCCAGGAGCGATAAATTTACGTGGGGCATTGGAAAACCCAGATTTACCGATTATCGTCATGCGGGGGGAAGAAACTCTCGATTTAGGCAAAGGTCATAATTTACAGTTCATCCCCACCCCTAACCCCCGCTACCCAGATCAACTTTGCACCTACGACCCGCAAACGGAAATTCTCTACTCAGATAAGCTATTTGGGGCGCATATCTGCGGCGATCAAGTTTTTGATGAAGGATGGGAAATATTTAACGAAGATAGGCGCTATTATTTTGATTGTTTGATGGCTCCCCACTCTCGTCAAGTCGAAACAGCCTTAGAGAAACTTTCCGATTTACCCGTAAGATTATATGCCACCGGACACGGACCTTTGGTGCGTTACGGCTTAATTGAACTAACACACGCTTATCGTCAGTGGAGTCAGCAGCAAACAACTGCGGATACGACAGTCGCGTTGATTTATGCTTCCGCGTATGGAAATACGGCAACTTTAGCCTCTGCGATCGCTCGTGGCATCACTAAAGCCGGTGTCAATGTAGAATCAATTAACTGCGAATTTGCTGACCCCGAAGAAATTCGTAACGCTGTAGAAAAATCAGCAGGCTTTGTGATTGGTTCTCCTACCCTTGGTGGACATGCACCAACCCCTGTACAAACAGCTTTAGGGATAGTTCTTTCCACCGCTACTAACAACAAACTTGCTGGTGTCTTTGGTTCCTTTGGTTGGAGTGGGGAAGCAGTTGATTTAATTGAAAGCAAATTAAAAGACGCTGGTTATCGCTTTGGTTTTGACACCATCCGCGTCAAATTCAAACCCAACGATCTTACCTTGCAAACCTGCGAAGAAGCCGGAACCGACTTTGCCCAAGCGTTGAAAAAAGCTAAAAAAGTGCGATCGCAAAGTGTCCCTGCAACAAATGTTGAACAAGCAGTTGGGCGAATTGTCGGTTCTTTGTGCGTTCTTACAGCCAAGCAAAACAATGTATCCAGTGCAATGTTAGCTTCTTGGGTATCTCAAGCAGGCTTCAATCCCCCAGCTTTAACTATTGCAGTTGCCAAAGACCGCGCCGTAGAACCACTGACGCACTCAGGAAACAAATTTAACCTTAATATCCTCAAAGAAGGCAATCACCTGGGTTTAATGAAGCATTTCCTCAAACCCTTTGAACCAGGACAAGACCGCTTTGCTGATATCGCTGCCGAAGAAGCTGAAAATGGCTCACCCATTCTTACTGATGCTCTAGCTTACCTAGAATGCTCCGTGAAAAACCGGATGGAAGCAGGCGATCACTGGTTGGTTTATGCAACCATAGAAAAGGGCAAAGTGCTAAATCAAGATGGTCTTACTGCCGTGCATCATCGCAAATCGGGAACTCATTATTAATTCAGCCCAATGCACCATAGCGCCATCACCCTAGAAGGGTATGGCTAAACGAACAAAGCTTGCCTACACGGTCTGGAATTTCATAGCCCGCAAAGGCGGGCTTTGTGCGTATAGTCCTAGGCTGGAAGCCTGAGGGCTATAGTTTAATTTTCCGAAAATCTTTCAACTCAAATAGGATTGCTATATATAAATAATCAAAGCAATTCACTGCTATAGGAAGAGGTAGTTCGATGAATACAGTTGTGTTAAATCTAGAACCAATTCTTCACCTCACAGATGAGCAATTTTATCAACTCTGCACCGCAAACCGAGAGTTGAACCTAGAACTGAATGCAAAAGGAGAATTAATTATTGTGCCACCAGTGGGAGGAGAAAGCGGAAATCAGGAAGCCGACTTGATTACAGACTTAAATAATTGGAACCGCAAAACCAAATTGGGAAAGGTTTTCAGTTCCTCTACTATTTTTCGGCTTGCGAATGGAGCAAAGCGATCGCCTGATGCAGCTTGGGTAAAATTGGAGCGATGGGAAGCGCTGACTCCAGAGGAACGTAAAAAATTTCCTCCTATTATACCAGATTTTTTAATAGAACTTCGTTCGGAAACAGGCAGCCTCCAACCCCTGCAAGATAAGATGCAAGAGTATCTGGAAAATGGTTTGCGCTTAGGTTGGTTGATTAATCTTCAAGATAAGCAAGTCGAAATTTATCGACAAAATCAACCTGTAGAAATAGTTCAACTTCCAGCAGTACTTTTTGGTGAAGAGGTTTTACCAGGTTTTGAACTACAACTAGAATTGCTCAGTTAAAGCGTTCGCTTCATCTAAACTAAATGACGTATATCTTAGGGTTGTCGTAAGTTGTTCATAAATTCCCTAGCCTAATTGTATTCACGCATATTCCAGGGAAAAAAATTCTATGACAACCGACGTTTCTAATGACATCAAAAAAGATGGTGGTATCAAAAAGGATACAAATAGATCGCTAATTATTGGCGCTCTTTTAATTGTTTTAGGAATTGTGGCGATCGCTTTACCTTCTGCCTCGACGATTTTCGCTGAGACTTGGTTTGCTTTGATTCTAATCTCTTCAGGATTTGCCAAACTAGTCTACGCTACTGAAACTCGCCATCAAGGAGGCTTTCTTTGGAAGCTTTTATTGAGCGGACTTTACATTGCCACAGGTATAATGCTATTTGTTAACCCTTTAACAGGTGTTCTGACACTGACTCTGTTGTTAGGTAGCTTTTTGTTAACCGAAGGCGTATTCGAGTTGATTCTTGCATTCCGCTTACGTCCCCAACAAAACTGGACTTGGGTACTTGGTGATGGTATCATCACCTTGCTATTAGGCGCAATGATTTGGTTCCAATGGCCCTTCAATGCACCTTGGCTCATTGGTACGCTTGTTGGTGTTAGCATTCTCTTCACCGGCATTTCCCGCATAGGTTTATCATTGAATGCGCGTTCTGCCTTAAATCAACCTGAAGCTACAAGCGCTTAATTTTTTCGTAGTAAGCGATTCATCGCTTATGTCAGAGATTAAACACATTACAAGTAGAGACGATCTAGACGCAACGTCTCTACTTAAATTGAGGTTTATTCTTAAGATGAGGATTTTAGTCCTCACTACGAAGTTAATCAATTCTCTTTTCTAAATACTGCCCAATCATCAATTGTTCACCTGCGCGGGAGATAATTGATTGACGCGTGCGGTATTTTTCGCCAACTAGCTTTAATTCTTCCTCGAATACCGAATTATTGTACTCGGTTCGCAAACATAAAGTTTTTGGGTTGGGGAAATAATATTGCGCGGTAACTGGTTTGGAAGTTGCAAAACCGCGATCGCGATATAAAGTGGTTCCTAAAACACCAAACAACGTTGAACCTTTAGATTCCTTTTTTCCCGTCACAGAATCTGTATCCCAACTTACGTGAGTACCGCAAATTAAACTTGCGATATCTGGCAAATTATGCATCTGAGCTAGTTTTTGCAACTCGTCACATCCCGGCTCTAAAAAACGGATGGTAATTAGACTCACCATCTCCTTTGTTTCTCCCTCTGGAAGAGTGTAATAGCGCCGTTCTGAACGCCACTGTCCCACCGATTCCATGAAAAACTCTGTAATCTGGGATTCTTCAGCAGTTTGTGCAAAATATAGCGGTGATGTCACAGGTTGCCTTCCTCACGCAATGTCAATATACAATCAGGTGTACAGACAGATACATTATCTCTGTCCTAAATTTCTAACTTGTTTACTTTTCTTAATTTAAACATTATTATCCGAGAATTACTGGCAATTTCGCTACAATGCGAGAAATAAAAATTTTCTAGTAGTTTAAGCCAAAAGATAGAAGTGAAAAAAGTCACGAATCAGTAGTTGGAGTTTTCTAACTACGGGCAGAGTAAAGTATAGTTAAAAAATCTTTATAATTAGCCAGTAAATGCATAAATTCATCTAGAATCTATTTTTTCTAGTTAAAAGAAATTATGTATTATTTAATACAATTTTTTATAAAAAAAGCCGTGAACTCTCCTAAAAAATGAATTACGATAGCAGACTTATGCTTTCTTGCCTTTTTTTATAAGTGATATTTATCAAGATTACTTGGTAATAAAAGCCTGTCTTAGCTTAAACGCGCCCCATTATAGCAAAAAATTGATTTTGGACAGAAAGATGCCGCATAAGTACACAAGGAGACAAGGAGGTAAACAGATAACTCTTTCTCCCGATTCCCCCGTCTCGTCTATCGGATTAATTGCCTGTGTGTTAGGAATAGGACTGTTAACGATGAGTTGCGGCTCACTTCCCAAGGAGTCAGCTGAAGCGCAATCTCAGCGTACTGGTGCTGGAGAACAACGTAATAATGCAACGGCAGTGGATGTAGCGATCGCGCGTACTGGTTTGCTGCGACAAGAACCAGAGTATACAGGCACTACCAATGCATTTCGCGTTGTGTCACTGCGATCGCAAGCTGAAGGACGGCTTTTAGCTTTAAATGTAGATATTGGCAATGCGGTCAAAAGGGGGCAAGTCATCGGACAATTAGATGATGCCTTATTATTAACAGCATTAAAGCAAGCAGAAGCAGAACTTGCATCCCTCAAATCAGAAGTAGCAAGAGCGAGAACTCAAGTAGGTAATGCCCGTGCAGAAGTAGAACAAGCGCGACTACAAGTAGCACAGGCTCAAGCAGATTCACAACGGCAACAGAAGCTATTAAAAGAAGGAGCGATCGCCCTACAATCCGCCGAACAATCACAAACAGAAGCGCGAACTGCTGCCCAAGTACTCCGTGCAGCTACTATGCAAGTGCGGACAGAAGAGCAAGCCGTCGCTGCCGCTCAAGGTAGAGTTGTTGCCCAAGAAGCATTAGTTGCTGAAGCTAAAGAGCGCCGTTCCTATGCAAAGCTGATATCTCCCATCGCCGGTGTAATCACAGAAAAAGTCACAGAACCGGGGAATCTTGTTCAACCTGGAAACGAAATCTTGAAAATAGGCGACTTTAGCCGTGCGAAAGTTTTCGTTCAAGTTTCGGAATTAGAACTAGGAAAAATTCAATTAGGACAGTCTGTAGAAGTTAGTTTAGATGCCTTTCCAAATAAAAAATACACCGGTCGAGTAATACGCATTTCCCCAGCCGCCGATACAACAGCTCGCTTAATACCAGTTGAGGTGGAGATTGCCAACACCGATGGCAAAATTGGCAGCGGATTGCTAGCGCGAGTGAATTTTCAAAGCACCTCACAACAGCGAGTAGTCATACCCCAAACAGCGATTCAGACGAACCAACAAGAGGCACGCCCATCCCAAAACGCACAAACACAACGTAGCGGCGGGGAAACCCCACCCTCTCCCAGCAACGCACAAACCCCAAACCAAAATCGCAATGGCACAGTATTTGTGATAAATAACACAGACGGTAAGCCGAAAGTGACATCTAAATCTGTGACGCTTGGGCAAAGAGGTGACGGCAAAGTAGAAATTTTATCCGGCTTACAACCGGGAGAATCCTTTGTGGTGCGGAGTGGTAAGCCGTTGAAAGATGGGCAAGATGTGCGGATTTCGGTTATTTCTGAAAAACCAGAATCTGCCCCTAAGAACAATTAACTTTAAGTTTTAAATTCTGAATTTTGAATTAGAGCAGAGCGACACAGATGCAGCAAGCTAAAGTAAGCGGACTTAGTATCAGCGCGATCGCTATCCGCCAACATATCGGCACACTGATGCTCACCCTGGCGGTGATTGTCATGGGGATATACTTTATGACAACCATCCAAGTAGACCTTTTGCCAGCAATCACCTACCCGCGAATTGGCGTGCGGCTGGAAGCACCCGGTATTTCACCAGAAGTAGCAGTAGATGAAATCACCAGACCCCTAGAAGAAGCTTTATCTGCAACCGAGAATGTAGTACAAGTTTTTTCCCGCACCCGTGAAGGACAGGTAAGTCTCGATTTATTCTTTGAACCGGGAGGCAATATTGATCAGGCTCTAAACGATGCTACTGCTGCTTTTAACCGAGGCAGAGGACAGTTACCAGAGACCATCGAAGAGCCACGCTTATTTAAAGTCGATCCCTCCCAATTACCGATTTACGAATTAGCACTGACATCTACCTCACTTCAAGGTAAAGATTTACGCGTGTTTGCCGATGAAGAATTATCACGTGAACTCAGTGTTATACCAGGAGTTGCTGCGGTGGATGTATCTGGCGCGGCAGAAGAAGAAGTGCGCGTGCTGGTTGACTTAAAGCGCCTACAAGCATTAAATATTGGCTTAACCGATGTACTCAATGAACTAACAGAGCGTAACCAAGATACTTCTGGCGGTCGGATTTTGGGGCAGAATTCCGAGCCATTAACGCGCACCGTCGGGAGATTCCGAGATGCTAAGGAAATAGAAAACCTCTCGCTTGAAGTCTCTTCCCCCACTTTGGCGACTTCTACCACTACTCCCACTCCCTCTCGTCGCGTTTACCTGCGAGACTTTGCCGAGGTAATTGACGGCACAGAAGACCAGCGAGTATCTGTCTACCTCAACCGTCAGCCAGCGGTGAAATTGTCGGTTCAAAAGCAGCCTGATGCTAACACAATTACGGTTGTGGAAGGAGTAAAGCAGCGAATTAAGCAATTGCAGCAATCAGGTTTAATTCCAGCGGATATGGTTTTGACCGCTACCACAGATGAATCTCGCTTCATCCGCAATTCTTTGAATGATGTAATTTTTAATGCGATTTCTGGAGCATTGTTGGCAGCAGCAGCAGTGCTGTTATTTTTGGGATCGCTGCGGCAAACATTTATTATCAGTTTGGCAATTCCGCTGTGTAGTTTGGCAGCGATCGCCATGATGAAATTGTTTGGCTTGAGTTTAAATGTGTTTAGTTTAGCAGGTCTAACTTTAGGAATTGGTCAAGCAATTGATACATCGGTTGTCATTTTAGAAAATATTTCCGAAAAAGCAGGCAAAACTCCCAATCAAAGAGAACTAGAAACAGAGAGAAACTTTAATCCCAAATCTAAAAGCGAAAATTCAAAATTCTTTATTGAAAGTGCGATCGCTTCTTCCCAAGAAGTAGAATCGGCGTTAGTTGCTGCTACTGCCGCTAACTTGGTTTCTGTCGTTCCATTTCTCTTAATTGGCGGCTTTATCTCACTACTATTTAATGAACTGATTCTCACAATTGCCTTTGCCGTAGCTGCCTCGCTAGTCGTCGCTGTTACAGTCGTCCCAATGCTGACTTCTCGACTGCTGGCAATCCGTTGGTCTAGTGGTATAAGTAAATTTTGGCTGCTTAGACAATTTAATCGCCGTTTTGAAGATGGTACGCGCTTATACGGCAGCTTTTTAAGAAAGATTTTACGCTTTCGCTTAGTTGTAGTCACTGCTGCTTTGCTGATTCTGGGTGGTGGCAGCTTTTTCATGGTTGGTCAAATTCCCCAAGAAATTTTACCTCGCATCAGTACCGGACAAGCCAACTTGAGAGCGCAGTTTCCAGCAGGCACACCTTTGGAAACTTCTCAAAAAGTGATGCGAGTAGTCGATGACATTTTGATGAAACAACCAGAAACCGAATATGCTTTTACCACAGTCGGGGGTTCTCTGTTTGGCAATACTACTTCGGAAAATCCTTTACGGGCAAACAGCACGATTAATTTGAAACCAGGCACAGATGTAGAAAAGTACGTTAAAAAAGTAACTCAGCAATTAAACAAACTCAACTTGGCAGGAATTCTGCTGCGTCTGAGTCCCGGTCAGGTGCGGGGTTTAATCTTGAGTAATACCCCAGCGCAAGGGTCAGAAATTGACGTGATTCTGCAAAGTGAAGATGAAGATAAATTACGACAAGCTGGCGCTCAAGTGCTGCAAGCTTTAGAAGAAAAAGCAACCTCAGCGAGATTCCGACCTGATGCTGATCCCAGGCAACCAGAAATACAAATTCGTCCCGACTGGGAACGAGTTGCAGACCTAGGACTGACGGCACAACAAATTGGTGCAACCATTCAGACAGCTATTGAAGGTTCAGTTCCTACACAAATTCAACGCGGCAACCGTTTGGTTGATGTGCGGGTGCAACTAAATCAAGAAGCGATTCAGCGTCCCTCTCAGCTAGAAGGATTACCGCTATTTACAGAAAACAACAAACAGATTCGTCTTTTGGATGTTGCGCGAATTGAGGAAGGTCAAGCCCCCGGTGAGGTGCAGCGGATTAACCAACGTCAAGCTTTTATTATTGCAGGCAACCTAAGCGAGGAAGCAAGTCTTGGTGAAGCGCTCGCCGAAGTGAATCAAGTGCTCCAGAGTATAAAATTACCTGATGGCGTTTCGATTGTACCTAGTTCGGCTCAAGAAACTAATCAGGAACTTCAAGATGCTTTGAAAACTTTAGGAGCCTTAGCAGTTTTCTTAATCTTCGTCGTTATGGCTGTACAATACAACTCGCTGCTCGACCCGTTAGTAATTATGTTTACTGTACCGTTGGCGCTGGCTGGGGGGATTTTTGGGCTTTACATTACCAAAACTGCGATCGGCGCAACGGTAATCGTTGGTGTAGTCTTGCTAGTGGGAATTGTGGTAAATGCGGGAATTTTGATGGTGGAATCAGCGAACCAAGTTAGGGAGGAAGAACGTTGTACTCGTGAAATTGCCATCCTCAAAGCCGCCCCGCAACGCTTGCGCCCGATTATGATGACTACAGTCACTACCATTTTAGGACTGTTTCCTTTAGCATTAGGTATTGGCGAAGGTTCAGAGTTTTTGCAACCCTTAGGGATTGTCGTTTTCTTTGGAATGGCGATCGCTACATTGATGACTTTGTTTATCATCCCCTGTTTGTATATTCTCCTGCATGAGTTTCAACCTGTTAATTGGGCAAAGCCTGTGTTAATGCGGTTGCGTTATTTACGGAAAAATTTCAAAAGGTGGAATTGATGAAAGAAGCGATCGCTTAAGATTTATTCCCAAATTTTCTGGATCATTAGCGATCCCAGACGTCATCATCAGCACAATCTATAAAGTAATAGTTGCAATAATCTTCACGATTTGTTACAAAAATACAAAGAACTTCTAGAGACGCAAAACAACATGTTCGGCGGAATTACTGGTTTAAAAGATCCCAAAGGCACAGATTGGGGAGAGCGAATGCTCAATACTGTAGCTAGCCAAACGATTCGCCATCTGTTTTCCCAAAGCGAGTCAGTAGAAGTCTTTGTGCGCTGCTATCCCTCCAGCAAACTGTTGCAAGGCAGCATTGATAGCTTTAAAATGAATGGTCGTGGCGTGGTTATTCGCAAAGATTTCCCCGCAGAGGAAATTTCTGTAGAAACCGATGCTGTTTCGATTGATTTTAGCTCGGTTTTGGCTGGTAAACTAACTCTCAAGCAACCGACTCAAGCGATCGCTAAGGTAGTTTTGTCAGAAGAAGGCATCAACTACTCTTTTAAGGCAGAACTGGTCAAAAAACGCCTGTTAAACCTCACTGTACCTGCCTTAACCGAATTATCTGGCGGTAATCCAGTATCTTTTCCAGAAATTCGGGTAGAACTATTGCCAGAAAATCGCCTGCGGATTTTCGCAAAGGCAGATTTAGGCGATAGCGAACTTGTACCTTTGGATATGACTGTAACTATAGCCGTTGAAAGGCGTCGGCGTGTTTCTTTCAAAGATCCGCAAATTCAACTTGATTCTGTACCAGAAGCACAAAAGGAAATATCTAAAACCTTGAGCGTAGCATTAGCAGATATTTTGGATAATATGGTCGATTTAGATCGCTTTGACTTAGATGGAATAAAAATGCGGCTTAACCGTTTAGAAACTGAAGGTAAAAAGTTAATTTTTAGTGGTTATGCCGAGATTGAGCGCATCCCACGTACCGGTTAATAGCAATTTCCAATTTTACATTCAATTAAACGCCGTCTAGATGATTCTAGGCGGCGTTCTAATTAATAAGTTTATCGTTCATCGCCGTAATACCCCCCTGCCTCTACAGGGCTGACTTCCTAGTAAGCGTTTTAACGCTTAAGAGGGCACGTGCATTGCCTACTACGTTCGTATTTCTCGTTCCCATGCAGAGCATGGCAATGCTCTACAGGAGGCTCTGCCTCCAACCCTAAGAGGCAGAACCTCCAATACTACGTTACCAGCCATGTGGTAACGAAGGAAAAAAGGCAAGGGAAGAATTAAAAAATGAAAATATTTCTTCCCTTTATCCCAATTTAGGCATCAACCCAAATCAAAAAGTAAGATTTCTGCGCCTACTTCAGTGCTAATTTCCAGTTGTTCTTCAACGCTAATTTGTACACCATCGCCGGCTCTAAGTTCTTCACCATTCAAGGTTGCTATGCCTTTAGCTATTTGTAACCAAGCATAACGATCTGGTTGAACGTGATAATTTACGACATCACCAGGTTCTAAAACAGATACATACAAATTCACATCTTGATGAATTGTTACAGCACCATCGCGTCCATCTTTAGCAGCAATTAAGCGTAGTTTTCCCCGCTTTTCTTCTATAGGAAAAGCTTTCTGTTCATATCTTGGTTTTATGCCTTGCTTATCAGGCAGAATCCAGATTTGTAGAAAGTGTACTGGTTCAGTTTGTGAGTGATTGTATTCGCTGTGAGTGATACCAGTACCTGCACTCATAACTTGCGCTTCACCGGGAAGAATCACCGAACCCGTACCCAAGCTGTCTTTATGCTCTAGCGCACCTTCTAGGACATAGGTGAGAATTTCCATATCCCGATGACCGTGAGTACCAAATCCCGCACCAGGGACAACGCGATCGTCATTAATTACCCGCAGAGTGCGAAATCCCATGCGATTGGGATCGGAAAAACTTCCAAAGGAAAATGTGTGCTTACTATCCAACCAACCAATTTTACTTTGACCGCGTGCGTTTCTATCGTGAATTAGATGGGTAACAGTATTTTGAGACATACATCTACCTTCTTTTCGATGGTTATTTATCTTAAAAAGACAAGCCTTTCGTTAACAAATCTAAATCAAATAACTCTGGAAATTTCAAATTTATTAGACCTGCTTGTTAACTATCTCAATAGTAAAGTATATACATATAAAATGAAAAGTACGCACTAAAAAGTAACGTACTTACCAAAAAGATACTGTATGTAATTGATAGTTAATCCTTGTTAGTTGATGGTTGTCAAAAATTACTACTAACCACGTACAAACGCGAGGAACATAGCGTCTGTAGCAACAACTAACAACTAACCACTCAACTTATCCAGCAAGAACTGTTTGTTGAGTTTTAGTAGTAGCTGAGACACCCTTACCATTTCCATTTCCATTTTCTGTGTTTGTAACTACTGCTGCTTGCAGATGAGCATCTAAGAACCACAGTCGTTTGTCAATGGTGCGAGAAACTTCAGTATAAAGGTCTGCGGTGTCAAGATCGCCTAAGTCGTCGGTTTTAGCGATCGCTTCTCTGAGGTGTTTGGCATAAGGTGCAAAGCGATCTGCCAAAGCTGTCACATGCTCCATTCCTGCCAAAATATCGGTAGGATATTCTGGCAAAATTGAATTAGCAGCTGCCATGCGAGCAGTTCCCATTGCATATCCACCTAAAGCTGTTACCCGTTCGGCAATCATGTCAACGTACTCTTCGAGTTCGCCGGCGATTTCGTCAAATAATTCGTGCAACTGATAAAAATCAGTTCCTTTAACGTTCCAGTGCGCTTGTTTTACCTGGGTTTTCAGATCTGAGGTAGCTGCCAAAGTTTTGTTGAGGAGTACAACTATCTGCGATCGCGCTTCAGCAGGAATATCAATACGGGTGGGGTAAAGACGAGATGAAAGATTGTTGTCGCTCATGGTTCTACCTTGTTGGGTCGATGAAAGTAGTCTACAGCTACTAGCTAAGGGCACAAAACTCCCTACCGATAGATGGAATTAATCGGTTTGTAAATTATTGTTACTTTTATTGAAAATTTCTGAATAAGTTAAAAGTCAGAAGTCAGGAGTCAGAATGCAATGTGGATCAGGTTTGTGACTTCAGAGATATTTTCGCCTCATGCCTTTCTATGCAAAAAGTGTGGAGCGTGAGATACTACGCTGAATTCTGTCTCCTGAAATCTGAATTCTTTATGCAATTAGCTTGCTCAATGACGATGGTTGTCAATGGTGCTGAATGTACCACCAAAAAGGCGATCGCGTATTATGTCGCTGTGTAAGAAGTCATGAGGAAAGCCAAGTTCGATTTGGCTGACTTCGTTGAGACGTTGCAGATGTTCTGGTGATAAGGTGACATCTAAACAAGCTAAGTTATCTTGAAATTGCGTTAACTTGCGGGCACCAAGAATCGGGATAATCACACCACTTTGATGACGTAACCAAGCGAGTGCAACTTGTGAAGGTGTGTGTCCAATTTCTTGAGCAACTTGAGTCACGACTTCGGCGATCGCTAAACTGCGTTCAGGAATATTTCCTCCTTCTGGACTTGCCAATCGTCCCTGTTCGCCGTTGCTACTAGACTTATTATACTTACCTGTAAGCACACCACCACCTAAAGGCGACCACGGGGTAACTGCCAAATCGAAGGCTTTTGCCATTGGTAACAAATCCCGTTCGGGTGTGCGTTGAAGCAAATTATACTCAATTTGCAAAGCGACAAAAGGTGCCCAGCCATAAAAATGCGCCAGTGTGTTTGCTTGTGAGACAATCCAAGCAGGTGTGTCAGAAATACCAACGTATAGTATTTTGCCTTGACGCACCAAATCATCAAGCGATCGCATGACTTCTTCAATCGGTGTCATGAAGTCCCAAGCGTGCAACCAGAATAAGTCAATATAGTCAGTATTTAGGCGTTTTAAACTGCCTTCTAACGACTGCACCATATTCTTGCGATGGTTGCCACTGCCATTAGGATTACCTTGGCGATCGTTCATCTGCAAAGGAAAAGAGTATTTCGTCGCAACTACAAAACGTTCTCTTTTTTTAGCGATCAACTCGCCAACGATTTTCTCGCTGCTACCATCAGTGTAGCCATTGGCAGTGTCAATAAAATTGCCTCCAGCTTCGACAAAAGCGTCAAAAACCTTTTCGCTTTCGTCTTTGGATGCACCCCAACCCCAATCTTCACCGAAAGTCATTGTTCCCAAGCAGAGTTCAGAGACTCTCAAACCGCTTTTGCCTAAGAGTTTGTATCTCATGACTATTTATTCACTTGCTGAAATAAAGTTTATCGATGACCCATACTATTGTCTTGCAAATTCGTGCTAAAAATATCAAATTCTTACTTTTTAATGGGGGATTTAGGTTAGGTAAATAATTTTCATACTTAAGTAGTATTGACAGAACTTTCTCAGTTCATAAATATAAAATATATATAGACTAGTCTTTAAAAAACAATCTGCTACTTTGATGAATTATTATGTTATTTACGACGGTAATTGCAATCTTTGCGTCACCTTGGTGCAACTGTTAGAAACTTTAGATCAAGGAAAGCTGTTTCGCTATACTTCCATGCAAGATGAGCAAACACTTCAAAAGTGGGGAATTACGGCTCTTGATTGCGAACAGGGAATGATTTTGATTGATGGAAATGCACCCCAAAGACGTTGGCAAGGTAGTGCAGCAGCGGAAGAAATTGGACGATTATTGCCGCTAGGTAGCGTATTTGTGGATGCTTATCGGGCTCTACCAGGAGTGAAATGGGTAGGCGATCGCTTTTACGAACAAATCCGCGATAACCGCTACACCATATTTGGTAAGCGTTCGACCACATATCAATCAGGATATTGTGTTGATGGTAGCTGTCAAAAATAGTTGCTAGTTATTAGTTTGCAAAAAATAATAACTCTTTTAAACGTAGTAAGGGCTTTAGCCCTTTAAAATATGAGCGGTTCACCGCTCACTACGAATTAATTACAAACTACCAGTTTGCTGATTAAACACTTCTAAAATATGTCGGCAAAACTGTTTTAACTTTTCCTCTATTTCTGGGGAAGGTTCAGACGTACCAACACAACTCCAATTATCCACCGTAGAAAGTCGCCACGCCTCACCGCGATGGTCAAATCCTGCTACTTCTACACCGATCGCTCGACGTAAGTTATTGATAGGATCTTGATAAAATCGAATTTGAATTAATATACTACGACTGCGCCAAGATTTACTAATACCAGGAAAGTGAAAGCCGATATCTATCGAGTCTGGATCGATTAACTCCCTGGTCTCTGGGTCATTCTTCCAGGGTTTGAGATCCGATTTCGCATCAGGAAACTCAAATTTGAACAAGTTAACTACCGTCGCAATGTTACTAGCAAGTTCAACGTTTGTTGCCTGTTCAGATGCATTCACGCTCATTCACTCCTATTTATCTGTCTTGTATAGGGAATTATCGAATAATAGCAATTTGCATCTAAATGCAGAAGGCGATCGCCTAAAAATTTAGGGGCTTTGCGGCAAATAATTCGGTAATTTAGGCAAATTTCAGAAAGGTATCCTTAAATCTCACGTAAAAACGCAAAGTTTTTTCCTTTGCACCTTGGGAGCATCCCAATTTGCTAAAAAGCTTACAGGTTTCTAGCCTGTCGATTACAGATTTGGGACACTCCCAGCGTCTTTGCGCGAAGCTAAACTTTCATATCCAAGGTACGCACCAAGAAAGCCCACTTATCTGCGGCTTCTTCGATAATTTTAGCTGTAGGTTTACCTGCACCATGTCCCGCTTTCGTCTCAATTCTAATTAACACTGGATTCTCACCTGTGTGTGCGGCTTGCAAAGCGGCTGCAAATTTGAAACTATGAGCAGGTACAACGCGATCGTCATGATCGGCTGTGATAATCATCGTTGCTGGGTAAGCTGTACCAGGTTTGAGGTTGTGCAGTGGGGAATAAGCATAAAGCGCTTTGAACTCTTCTGGGTTATCCGGCGAACCATATTCAGAAATCCACGCCCAGCCGATGGTAAACTTATGAAAGCGCAACATATCCATTACGCCGACTGCTGGCAAAGCTGCACCAAACAAATGGGGACGCTGTGTCATGCAAGCACCCACTAATAATCCGCCATTGCTACCACCAGCGATCGCTAACTTATCAGTCTTCGTATATCCGTTGGCAATCAGCCACTCAGCAGCAGCAATAAAGTCATCAAACACATTCTGCTTTTTCAGCTTCATTCCCGCTTGATGCCATTCTTCGCCATACTCACCACCACCGCGTAGATTGGGAACCGCATAGACACCACCCATTTCCAGCCATACTAAGGTACCGACAGAAAAACTCGGAGTTAGAGAGATATTAAAACCGCCATAAGCATACAGTAAGGTAGGATTATTTCCATCAAGTTTAATACCCTTTTTATAAGTAATAAACATCGGCACTTGCGTATTATCTTTACTGCGATAGAAAACTTGTTTAGTTTCATAATCAGCAGGATTAAAATCTACGTTTGGCTGCCGGAAAATTTGACTTTTTCCGCTTACTATGTCATAGCGATAAATAGTTGGCGGTGTAGTAAAGCTTGTGAAACTATAAAAAGTTTCGGTATCATGACGTTTGCCGTTAAAGCCTCCGACTGAACCAAGTCCGGGTAATTCTACCTCTCTTACAAACCTACCATTTAGGTCAAAAATTTTGATTTGGCTGTGAGCATCTTTGAGATAATCAGCAACAAATTGATTGTTGAGGATGCCGACGCTTTCCAGAGTTTCCACCGCTTGGGGAATTATTTCTTGCCAAGCTGATTTGTCAGGATTTTTACTATCAATGGCAATAACTCTAGCGCGAGGTGCATCTAAATCTGTACGAAAATAAAAGACGCTATCATCATTATCGATAAAGCTATAATCGGCTTCAAATTCCTTAATTAGTTCGACTAGTTCGGCATCTGGGTTAGTCAAATCTTTGTAAAAAAACAGATTTTTCGGGTCAGTTCCTAACCAAACGGAAATTACTAAATAATGTCCATCTTCTGTGACACCACCACCAAATCCCCATTCTTTTTGGTCGGGACGTTGGTAAATTAATGTGTCTTCTGTTTGGGATGTACCCAATTTATGGTAATAAAGTTTTTGATAATAGTTGACATCTTCTAGTTTGGTTTTTTCATTTGGTTCATCGTAGCGACTGTAGAAAAAGCCTTGATTGTCATTTGTCCACGATGCACCAGAGAATTTAATCCACTTTAAATGGTCTGGTAAATCTTCACCCGTTTCCACATCTCGGACTTTCCATTCTTGCCAGTCAGAACCAGATGAGGATAAACCGTATGCTAAAAGTTTACCGTCTTCACTGATAGATAAACCCGAAAGCGCAACAGTACCATCTGCTGAAAGTTTGTTCGGGTCGAGTAAAACTTTCGGTTCACCATCGAGAGTTTTTAAGGTGTAAAGAACGCTTTGATTTTGCAGTCCGTCGTTTTTGAAATAAAAGTAGTTTTCGCCTTCTTGAAAAGGGATACTATATTTTTCATAATCCCACAATTTGGTAAGGCGCTGCTTAATTTTTTCCCTAGCCGGAATTTCCTTCAGGTAGCCAAAGGTAACTTTATTTTGTGCTTCAACCCAAGCTTTGGTTTCTTCTGAGTCCGGGTCTTCTAAGAAGCGGTAAGGATCTGTAACTATAGTACCGTGGTAGTCATCAACGCGATCGCTCTTGCGGCTGGATGGGTAAGGAGAGTGTTTTTCGCTGGTCATAGTAAATGCTAATTTTTTCGTGACATAGTTCTAAGATAGAACCTTCCTAAATCTTGGCAAAGAAAGACAGTGCGTAGGCGTAGCCCGTCGTAGACATCGCCCACATCATCAATAACAAGGAAATCAAGCAGGTGACATCGCAGCTACACAGACTAAACCCGCCTAGTACGCGGGTTTCAACTTTTCTTAAGTCCTTGTCATGCGGAGTTTATACGCGCAACGCCGCGACTAGAAGTCGCCAATGCTATTTTTGATAATGAATGAGTTTATTAGAGGTTGATATGACAGCACTTACATTAAACCTCAATTCTGTAATTAAACTGACAAGAGAGCAGTTTTATCAATTGTGTCAAGAAAATCCCGATTTAAAATTAGAACGCAATGCCCAAGGAGAATTGATTATAATGCCACCTACGGGAGGAGAAACAGGGAGAAGTAATGTTAATTTAATTCTTCAAGTAGCATCATGGAATGAACAAAATCAATTGGGCGAAGTTTTTGATTCATCAACTGGATTTACTTTACCTTCAGGGGCTGACCGTTCTCCAGATGTTTCTTGGGTAGAAAAATCTCGTTGGGATGCTTTGACTAAAGAGCAAAAAGAAAAATTTATTCCCCTATGTCCTGATTTTGTGATTGAAATAATGTCACCATCCGACACTTTGAAAAAAGTTCAAGACAAAATGGATGAATATATGAAAAATGGTTGTCGTCTTGGTTGGTTAATCAACCGAAAAAAACAGGAAGTAGAAATTTATCGTCTAGGACAAGATGTGGAAGTTTTAAAATTACCTCAAACTGTTTCCGGGGAAAATGTTTTACCTGGTTTTGTACTCAATTTGCAACGAATTTGGGGATAAATAAAAAAATGTATAAAAAACACTAATTAATCTCCGGATTAATACTGTAAGCCATAGTAAAAGTTACAGTACAGTATTTTATTTACGGTAATTTACTAATGGCTGCAAAAAAAATATCTCGCTTTCCTAGCCAAGTAATTAATGATAGTTTAGGCAATGTTCAAATTACTTTATTGTCTGCAAAATCATCCTTACACCATTTAATGTATGACGATGCTTTAAAAGCAGCAATCGAAAAATGTATTGAAACATTCCAGGAATTAATTTCTTACACTTTTCGTGCTAGCAGTGATTGGAGAGATGAAACGGAAAAAAAAGCTAGAAGAGCAAGAGGACTTAGACAAAAGAAACGCACAAAAAAAATCACAAAAGCAGAAGAAAAAGAGTTGAATAAGCTTGAAGAAGAAGGTTATTAATGATATTTTATTATTAATGTCAATCTATCAAGCTAAGAAAATTTATTGATTAAATAATCTAGATAAGCAGTAAGTTCTTCTCTTGCTACTTGTCGAGAGATTGAAGAGGGAACTATATCATCTCGTATAAATTCAAAAGTTGTGATATAAAAGCTTGCAGGTAAAGAAGACTCAGGAAGTTCTCCTTCATCTATAACTTCATCTATTAAATTAGGGCGACATACAATTAAGCAAATACGGATATATCTTAAAAAGTCTTCAATATCCGAATAGAATTGCTGTAAATTTTGTTGCGATATTGTATTTGACATTATGGAGTGGGAGTCTAAAGCTACATCACCAGATATTTTTGCTAAATTTTCCAAAAAATTACCTTTTCTAGAATCTAACCAGTCAATAGCTTCTTGACTCGCTTCAATACGTTTGTTGAGATTATTCAATTTCTCTATTTCATTTTGAGTATCATTTAAATGTCTATCAAAATCTTTTTTCCATTGAAGTTCTTCCTCACTTAAATTTTGAGCGTTGAGCGAATTCAATTGATGTTTACCTTGTTCTAACTCAGCTTTTTTCTCAGTTAATAATTTCTGTAACTCTGCAATAGCTTCTTTGGCTTTACTCAATGTATCTTTATCCTCAGACTGATTAATTTTCTCAAGCTGATTTTGAGCTTGTTGAAGCTTTAAATTTAGATCGTCTTCAGAGCGATGATTATTTATAATTATTACTGTAGAAGGATTGGTCGGCTGTGGGTTAGGTGTTTGTGTCTCTTTCAAGTCGGACTTTAATTGTAAGCTACCTAACGCAATCATGGCACTAAATAACCATGTTATTCCTTGTAAAACCTGAAAGCCATTCGCTGTATCCTCTAAAAAAATACGTGTTGTTAAAGGGTTTTTCGTAATTTTATTTTTTGACATCAATTTTTTACCAGTAGATTCACTTGTAAAATTTAAACACAAAAGAACACATAACATTTTTAGGCTGTTAAAAAGTTATATAAATTTATGTGATGTTTTTACATTCGCTAGCGACAAGCAAGTCCTAAACGTTATTAGCACTATTAACTAATTTCTCTCCTTTCAGCATCCGCGAAGCTGCTTCTAGTAAAGCTTCTTCCAGATAAGGTTTGGTGAAGTAGCCACTAGCACCTAGTTGCACTGCCATTTGTCGGTGTTTATCTGCACCGCGCGAAGTGAGCATCGCGATCGGTAGATGGTTGAGGCTGGAGTCTTTCTGGATGCGAGAAAGCAACTCCAGACCATCGCAGCGGGGCATCTCGATGTCGCAAAATACGATATCGCAGGGGAGACCGGAGCGGAGTTTATCCCAAGCTTCCTGACCATCACGCGCTTGTTCTACGCGATAACCTGCTTTGTTAAAGGTGAGAGAAAGCAACTCGCGGACTGTTATTGAGTCATCGACAATCAACACTGTCGGGTCAATCTTAGTAGCAGGTGTTTCTGCGGCAGTGGAAGTATTTTTTTGTTCCCAGAGACTGAGACTACTTTGTTTCGGTGTGCGTCCTTGGAAGATGTCAATTATTTCTAGCACATCAGCGATAGGCATAATCCGACCATCACCGAGAACGGTAGCACCAGCTACACCAATCGGTTTTGGTGCCGGTCTTTCAAACTGCTTAATTACAATTTCTTGTTCGCTGAGTACCTGATCTATTTGGAGAGCAATCAAGGTATTTGCCGATCGCACGACAATCACAGAAATCATATCATCGTCACGATTTCCGCCGTAAACGTTACCTCGGCTAAGTAACCGATTGAAAGTTAAAAGTTCTTTCAGCGGTCGAAATGGTAGCATTGTATCGCGCCAAGATATAAATGATTGTCCTTCGGCATTTGTCTGAATATTTGTCGCAGGTATATCTAAAGTATCTTCCACACCGTCCATCGGGAAGGCAATTCTCGCTTTGTCGGAGACGCAACACAAAGCTTTACAAATACTCAAAGTCAACGGCAAACGAATTGTGAAAGTAGTTCCTTTGCCTACGGTAGAATCTGTAGTTATTGTGCCGCGAATTTCGCTGATGGAAGTGCGAACTGCATCCATACCGACACCTCGACCTGATAATTCATCAGCTTCGTCTTTGGTGCTGAAACTCGGTTCAAACAGCAAGTCATACACTTCTATAGGAGACATGCTTTCGGCTTTTTCGATGCTAATTAAATTTTTAGCGATCGCCTTTGCTTTAACTTGATCTATATTAATACCTGCACCGTCATCCTTGACAGAAATAATCGTTTGGTTTCCTTGGTGGAAAGCGCGGACGGTGATTGTTCCCACAGGTGGTTTACCTTGCTGTTGCCGTACTTGTGGAGTTTCAATACCGTGAGCGATCGCATTATTGAGCATATGATTTAAAGGAGTCTTCAAATGCTCTACAATCATTTTGTCGATGAAAGTGTCTCCACCTTCAATTACAAGTTCCACTTGTCTGCCATGCTTGATTGCGGTGTCGCGCACTCCTCGTTGCAAACCATCGGTTGCTTGAGAAAAAGGCTCCATTCGCGCTTTTGTCAATCCTTCTTGTAATTGGGTAGTTACTTGTCGAAACTGTCGCGCTACCCGTTCGGTTTCATCGGTAATAAAGTCAATATCACTAGCTGACTCTCGCACCCGCACAATCAATTCAATCATTTCCTGAGAAAGTGTGTGGAAGGGAGTAAAGCGATCCATTTCTAATTCGCTAAAACCCCTGTCGGTATTTGAGTCAGTAGTTATGCGGGGAGAGTCTTTATGTTTGCGATTGGCTAATAAAGAAGCTTCAAGAAGCGATCGCTCGTATAATTCTTGCATCCTCGCTCCCACATCTGAGAGCTGTTGTATCTGATGCAACAAGTTGCCTAAGGATTGCCGCTGACGTTCTTGATCCTGTTCTAAGGTGTTGCGATTTACTACCAACTCCCCAACTAAGTTACTCATATCGTCCAGATGCTTCACCGGCACGCGCATTGTTTCTTCAAATCTCGGAGCACGACGCGGAGGACGCTGATTTTTACCCGTGCTTAATATTACCGTTGGTGAATGCGATATCGTTTGATCTGCTTCTTTCAGTAGTTTCTCTAAATCACCAAATTCATCTGTTAATTCAGATGATACAGTCTTACTAGTAACATTATTAACAGGAATTGCAGTTACCGTTGATGCTTTTTCCTCATCCAGCAATTCTTCCAACTCAGCAAAATCCATGTCTGATATCGAGATATCAGGGGTAGATATTACTTCCTCTTCTAGTACTAATAGTCCTTCCAAGTCAGCAAATTCATCTAAAACAGAGGCGAAATTTACCGTATCTGCATCTTCTATTTGCTCTGCTTGCGCTCTGATATACTCTAAAGCAGCAGATTCATTTTCTATTATCTCAAATTCTGAAGTTCCCTCACTAAAAGCATCTTCAGATTCTGGTCTCTTCAATAAATCTTCATCGTCTGCTATTTGCAAGACAGGTTCTGAAGTTTTTGATGTACTTTCTTGAATAACCGTTTCTGGTAAAAATTGCTGATTTGCGTATAACAGTAAATTTTCTCTAGCAAACAAATCATTATCATCACTTTCTACAGTTTTTGGTGTATTTTCTTCAAAATCTATTTCTGGTAGAAATACTTGATTTGCCTCTAGCAAAAAATTTTCTCCGGAAAATAAATCATTAATTAAATTCAGTTCTGACTCTGCTAAATTTTCATCAGGAGAAAAACCTGTTTCTGTAAAGTTATAGCCAGTTTCTAAGCTATTATTTACCTTCGGTGCCACTTCTATATCCGTCTCTAACTGTGGTGATTCAGCAGTTTCAGCAAAATTGATATCTAATACAATTTCTCTGGCAAATAAATCTTCGACTAAATCTTCTGCTACTAAAGAACTGTCTGTAGTATCAACCTGGACATCAGTTGATTCATTTTTGGGTGTATCTTCAAATATATTTAACGAATTTTCATTGATATTTTCTTCAAATCCAGCATCTACCAAATCAATTTTTTCTTCCGCAATTGCTTGAATAAACCCCTCAGATGTAGTAAATTCGGGAATGATATCCACCGCTTCGGGAAGCATCGTCGGCAATAATTGCTCTGGCTCCAATTGGCTAGTATGCGGTTCAGGGAGGTTGTAAATATCTTCGGGAGATTTGCGATCGCTAAATACATCTGCTGAATCGGTTGGTGTAAATTCAGCAAAGAAATCGTCACCCACATCCGATGGCAATATCAAATCTCTCTGGATAAAAGTGATATCTACATCTTCGAGATCAAAACTTTCTTCTGACGCTTGCTGAGTGCTACCAAAAATGTCACCTGAAGCAGCAGCAGCAAACAAACTTGCCTCTAAAGCTCTTACTGTATCCTGCTCACCTTGCGGATTAAATTCGTGCTTTTGTTCTTCTTTGCTTTCCTGACTCCAAAAGTCGTTAAATTCCTCTTCTGATTGAGAAAATTGTGCGGGTGTTGCCAAGTTAAACGAATCAAAGAAATCGCCTGATTCTGATTTGGTCGTGGATGGTATTGTCTCCTCTTCCGCAGCAAACAGATTATCTAAAGAAAAGTTTTCGTTCTGGCTTTGAGTAATTTCCTCTACCAGACTTGCATTTGCTGTTTCTGGCAAAACCTGCTCAAAATTATAATTTTGCTCAGTGGATAGTTCTTCTATGCTATCAACGTCATTCAAGGAGGAAGTTTCCCCTGAGGTAAAAGCTCCATTCATATTCTCAGCTTCTGGTTGAGTTACTTCTCCTATGGAAAATAATTCATGGTCATCCAGTGTTAATGCGAATAAATTCCTTAATAGGTCTTCTGCGGGTTCATTATTAAAGGTAATATCATCAGAGGAAGACGCAAATTCAGGCAAATTTTCCTCAGAAATAGAATTATCACTCAACTCAAAATTTGTAATAACTGTTTCTGTAACTAGTGATGTTTCTTCTGGTAAATTATCGTCAAATAACTGCAAAAGAGCTAAATTTTCGATTGCAGTAATGTTTGTTTGGCGAGAATCGTTGTTAGCTTGTTTTTCAAAGGAAAGTAAATCTGCAAAATCGTTATCAGCATCGTCAGTGTCGTTGCTGAAATCAATTTCAAATTCACCTTCTGAAATATCATCTAAAATTTCTACTTTTTGCCAAGTTTCATCTAAGTCAGGAGTTTCACTTTCAAAAATGTCTGCAAGAGCATTTAACTCAGCTATTCCAACCTCTAGTGGATTAAAGTCAATACTTTTATTATTCAGCAGTTTGTCATCTTGACTATTGTTGCGATCGCCTGAGAATATGTCTGCAAAATTATCTTCCTCTAGGTTCGCAGATCCGGATAACTCACTTAAACTGCTGATACTCTCTTCACTATCAAAGTTTAATGCTGTCGATAACTCACTTAAACTGCTGATACTCTCTTCACTATCGAAGTTTAATGGTGTCGATAACTCACTTAAACTGTTGATACTCTCTTCACTATCAAAGTTTAATGCTGTCGATAACTCACTTAAACTGCTGATACTCTCTTCACTATCGAAGTTTAATGGTGTCGATAACTCACTTAAACTGTTGATACTCTCTTCACTATCAAAGTTTAATGCTGTCGATAACTCACTTAAACTGCTGATACTGTCTTCAGTATCAAAGTTTAATGCTGTCGATAACTCACTTAAACTGCTGATACTGTCTTGTGGCTCCAACTCGAAAAGCTGTAAATTTCCACTATCATCAACAAAATTATTTTCTGTCGCTGTGGCTATCTCAAGATTCTCAGTGCTGAAAGTGCTAGCTGATATTAAATTTCTATCTGTCGATAGTTCGCCAATAAAATCATCACTTATTTCTAAAAAATCAATTTCTAAGACACTTATGAGTGCTTTTAGTTGTGGACTGATTGCAATTTCGCTGTCTCTGTTTTGTGTAGCTAATTCCAGAGCTTGTTTAATTTCGGTAATAACAGTTTTTGCTAAAGCTAAAAAACTGTTTTCCGGAAGTGCGATCGCACTTCCGGCTGAACGACACAAACCACACCAATTCGACAAATTCAACGAGTCGCCAAATCTGGCTAACTCGTAACAGCAATCTTGAAGTTGTTGCCGAGTTTCCAATGTTGCCGATTGCTTAAACAATTTCAACATCTGGCGTAGTTGTTGCAACACCTGAGCCTGAAACTCACCCACAGTTTTAATTTGCGGTACTACATGTAACTCATTTGTCGAAAGCGTTTCCTCTGGATCAAATAACAGATTTGATGCAGTTATTTCTATATCAATTGTTGCTTGATTACCACTTTGTTGTACAAGCAATTCCAGATGCTCATACAACCATTTAAAGACCGGCTCGGTTTCTGACATCAAAGTGTTAGCAACCTCTTGTGTTAAACCAAAAGGTCCAGTCAAATGCTCTAACAGCGCTTTCAAAGTATCAGAAACACCGAGAAACAAAGATTCTAATTTCTCGTCAACTTGAACCGGATGCTCTTTGAGAATTTTGAAACAGTCCTCCAGACGATGAGACGTCTGCTGAATGCTACTCAGACCAAGCATCGCCGCTCCCCCTTTTATAGAGTGAGCCGCCCGAAAAACTTCGTTAATCATTTCCGGGTCGTTCAGGGTACTCTGGAGATTTAACAACCCCTGCTCAATCGTATTCAGGTGGTCTCTTGCTTCTTCAATAAAGTAACCTAAAATGCGCTGTTGTTGTTCTGGCAGCATAGTTTTTTAGTCAATAGTCATTGGTTAAGAGTCAACAGTCAAGAATCAACAGTGAATATTTCGACTTTGGACTATTGACAAATTACCTCGAATCGATAGTTTCCACTCGGAAACGTTCAACTGAGGAGATTAAGTTACCGGATACACCTACTAAGTGTTGGAGAGCACCAGAAACTCGCTGTGCTTCTTGGGAGGTTTCTTGCGCTGTCAGTTCCACAGACTGCATTACCTGAGCCACAGCGCGAGATGTTTCTGTTTGTTCCACAGTATCAGTGGTGATAGAACGTACAAGAATATCAATACGATTTGCCACTTGAATGATATTTTCAAGTGATCGCTTGGCTTCTTCTGCTAATTTCGTACCTTTAATAACCTGTTGTGTGCCTTCTTCCATTGCCGTCATTACAGAACTAGTTTCGCTCTGAATTTGCCGCACAATTTCTTCAATTTCTTTCAACGATTTAGCCGATCTATCTGCAAGCTGGCGCACTTCATCAGCAACGATCGCAAATCCTCGTCCGGCTTCTCCGGCTCGCGCTGCCTCAATACTAGCATTGAGCGCTAGCAAGTTGGTTCTGGAGGCAATTTGCGAAATCAATGCCACAATTTTAGAAATTTCTTGGGAAGATTCCGCCAAACGCTTGACTTTACGAGTACTTTCTGCTACGGTTTCGCGAATTTCCAGAATCCCTGCCACGGTGTTTTCTACCGCTTCCCCACCTTTCAACGCAAAAGCGCTAGCCTCACGGGTGACAGTTTCTGCTTCTCGCGCAGCTTCCGCTACCCGCTGAATCGAATCTGTCATTACCTGCACAGAATTGAGCGTTACTGCCAACTCTTCTGCTTGTCGCAAAGCATCACTAGATAATGCTCTAGCAAAGGTTTCTGAGTTGGTGGCTCCTTTTGTCACTTCCCGCGCTGCTACTTTTACCTGTTGGACGATATCCCGCAAATTTTGAATTGTTAAGTTAAAAGCGTCCGCAACTGCTCCCAATACATCAGCCGTCACCTCAGCTTGCACCGTCAAATCTCCCCTGGCAGCTCCTTCCACATCGTCTAATAACCGAATCACTTGGCGTTGGAGATTTTCTTTTGCCTCCTCTTGTTCATTAGCTTTGCGTTGAGCTTCATTTGTCGTCGTGAAAATTACCCTAGCCATTTCGTTGAAGCCAGCGGCTAACTGCCCGAATTCATCTTCTGAATACACCTTAGCTTGGGCATTGAGATTTCCTTGACGCACCGCATCAAATTGAGTTTGCAGATCCTTAGTTGTGCGGCGAATTTGCTTGAGTGTGAGATTTCCCATAAGACTGGTAGTGCCAAAACTAGCAAATCCAGCAGCTAGAGCCATTAGCCAGCCTGTATTTCGTACTCCTTCCCGTTGTTGAGGGGCAGACAAACTAACCGCGCCGAAGCTCACTACAGCGACAACTACAGCTGAAATTACACCGACACTTCCCGCAATGATCCATTGTTTTTGTTCGAGGGGAGCATTTTCTAATGGCGCTAACAAGCCTTGCTCGACATTAACAACAGGTTCTATTTTCGGGATATTTGTTTGGGTAAAAGCGGGGACTGCTTCTTGTGAACCGGTGATGCTGAAGAGTTCTGAATCTGCTTCGGGTAGGGTCTCGGACAGGCGATCGCTTGTTTCCACAATTAAGGGAACTTCCGAAACTTTTTCGCGAAGGTCACTACTGCTTTCCAATGAACCAGAAACCATTGACATTTCGGCGAAACTAGAACTTCCTCCTGTAATCTCAAAACCAGGAATGTTTCCTAAATCGTCAAAAGCATCAAAGTCGTCTAAAAACTCGATGTTATTGCTTTTGGAAGTATTTCCAGTAATTATACTATTTGTATCTTCCTCATCTGTTAATACATCTGAGCCAAAAGCAGACTCAAAAGCCTCAAAGTCAAAATCATCATCATCTAATCCGTTTTGCTTTTTGGAAGTTGAGCTTAAATCTTCTGAGTTTTCCTCAAAAGCAATATTTCCATTTAATGATGTTTTAAAATTATTTTCTTGACTGCTGTATCCCGAATTATTTGTTGGGCTGGAACCATTGTTGCTGGATATTTCGTTGATAATTAAAGTTTCATCTTCAACATTCTTTAGTTGAAAGTTAAACTCTTCATTAATTAATCCTTGGGAATTTTCTTCAACCAAAAACTCAGAAGATTTTTCTAAGCTATTGCTAGTTGATCCTAAATCAAGGTTTTCAAAAGGCGAGTCGCTACTGTTATAGCTGTTAATTGGTAAATTTTTATCAGTAGAGTTTGTGCCACCTCCTAGCTCTTTACTAGGTTCTGAGATATCTTCCCAGAAAGCTGGTAAATCTAACTTTGATTGTTCCTGCCAAGTACTTGAATCTAATTGTGATTCATAATTTAAGGCAAAAGGATTATTGCCATCGCTATCTTGCCGATCTATTGACGTAATAAATATAGTACTGTCTGTGGGCATTTGAAATGGGCTACTCGAAGATAGTTCTTCGCTCACGTCCACAGCTTCTGGATGCTCACTAGAAAAGCTTGAATTCAAGCTATTATCTTCATTGCCTGCCCCCCAAGTAATAGCCTCAGGTTCACTAAAAGAATTTATCTCCTCATAATCTACCTCAGCAACTTGTTCTTCTTGCAGTTGATATTGATTGATATTCTCAAGACCATTACGAGCAAAACTAATAATTTCTTCCTCGTCACTTAACTGCAAAACATGAAGGTATTCTTCTTTTGCCACGTCATAATGTTGCAAAACGTAGTAAACGTGACCCCGCAACAAATGGCAGTTAACATCATCGGGTAAATTTTGCACCACAGAGTCAACTAAAGTAGCGGCAACTTCATACTTTTGTTGCGCGTATGCCGTACAAGCTTGTTTATAAATTTCTAAGTATTCGTCTATATTCGCTTCCATTTCCTGCCTCCCAATTTCATCCTGCCCACCGCGCACTCCGCAAAATAGCCATTTGATCTAGCAGTCGCAGACACTGATTTTTTTGAGCATCTAATAACCACTCTCCCCGCAAAAAGGGAGCCATAGCATCCGGCACGTTATTTGGTGCGATTAGATGCTGGACATCAAGCCAGTCCATACCACCGATTTGTTCTACTGCTAAACCGACTATTGTGTCTTGCTCTTCTATAGCAATCACCGGAATTTCAGCTTTGTCGGTATTTAACGCTGTTACTTCTCCTAAAAATTGACCCAAATCAGCCACCCAAATTACTCGACCTCGTAAATTTAGAGTACCCAAAAGTAAAGGAGAAGCATTAGGAATTGGAGTAATTCTATCGGGACTTAGTTCAATTACCTCGCGGATGCCGGTGGCTGGTAGTGCAAACTCCTGATGCGAGGGAATGTAAAATCGTAAATGTAACTCACCTTCAGGACTTTGTACTTGAAATTCAGGACGGAAGTGGTCTTGACCGCTGCCTCCTAAAAAGTCCGGTAACTTAACCATGTTTTTTCCATCCTTATCCTCGCAGCAGTTGTTTAACTGTTCCCACCAACTCGGTTGGCTGAAACGGTTTGGCTATGTAGGCATCTGCACCTTGTTTCATACCCCAGTAGCGATCGAATTCTTCACCTTTGGAAGAACACATCACAACAGGGACGTTTTGGGTTTTTGGATCTGACTTTAGCCTACGGCAAACTTCGTAGCCATTCATCCTGGGCATGACAATATCCAATACCACTAAATCGGGAGCTGTGGTTTGAATTGCTTCTAACGCTTCTAATCCGTCACTGGCATGGGTGACTGATAAGCCACTCGCTTTTAGGAGGTCTGTAATCATCTCCCTTTGTGCCACACTGTCTTCCACAATCAGAACTGTACTCATAAATGCCTAATCTACCTCCTGATGTAGACGTTCCCCTATCTGGAGCATTTCCTAACTTCGCTGCAAGCATTTGTGTATAAATTTATTCTATTTTTCATTAATTTCCTAGATAATATCGTTTTACTGAAAATTGTTGGGTGTTAGTTGTTAAAGCAGAAGAAATAAAAATATCATGAGTAACTCAAATCACTCTTTCCCCTTACCCTTTCCCCTTTCACGGCAGATGCTCCACTTGGGGAAACCCCAAGACCCTTCGGGTTCGCCAGTCCCCCATCGTGACGGAGACCGCCTTGGCGCTAGCCTCTCCCTTTGGGAGAAGACGGGGGCTGGTCTCACCGCACTGCCTCCCCTTTACCCCTCTTATCCCGCACCCTTACCCTTGCCCCTTATAAATGAAGTTTTGGTTGTGCCCCGAAACAACACTATAGTTGAGATATTTTTCTATAAGCATTAGTAATTCTGTGCCTGTAAATGGTTTTGTTAAATAATCTGTTGCCCCGACCATCCTAGCTCTAACGCGGTCAATAAATGCATTTTTACTAGTTAGCATGATAATCGGCACCAGCCGAAATGCTGTTGAATGTCGTAGCATTGCACAAATTTCGTAACCATCTAACTCTGGCATGGTTATATCGCATAAAATTAGATTTGGCTTGATTTGAAAAACGCGGCTGATTGCTTCTAGGGGATTAGTGAAAGCGATCGCTTCATATCCTTGTGGTTTCAAAATAGATTCTACAGTCTCACAAATCGTAGCCGTATCGTCAATACAGACTATACGTGCCTTCGGGTTTAATAACTCTTGTTTCCTCTGTTGTATTTGTTTATCTCTAGATGTACTTGAATATACTAAATGTATGCAACCCTGTTGCACGTATGGATATATTGCTTTAGCAACTGTCAAAACGTCTCGATTCAGATACCGAGCCAATTGACGCAAAGATGTTTTACCATCCACCCACTGCTGTAATTTATTCACCGTTGCTGCTGGTAGTGAGGAACGTAGCTCAGTTATATCAGCAAGCACCGGAAATTGATCCGGAGACTGAATATGCGGATAAAACAACTTCCACTCTTGTACCTGCTTGATAATTTTGCTGACAAGGGGAGCAATCTCTAAGGTAGTTAATTGCGGGGCGAATGCCAAACCCAAATCAAAAATGAAGCTACCTAGATGTAAACTCAGTAAGTCAAACAAAGTTTCATGCACCAAGCCGTGGATAATAGTTTGTGCTACTTTTGGTTGAATAATATTCCGCTCTAAAAGCGTCCAAAGATAGTTGTACTCTGGAGCATTTAGTGTTTCTAGGTAAGCAAGTTGCACTTTGTCAAGTCGTGCCTGAACTCGGTAATGACGCAAGTAATCGGCAATTCTTGTCAAGCTGCTGTCGCTATGTTGGCAATAAATAATTTGACCATTCAGAAAAAATACGTACCAAGACTGTTGTTTACACTCAGACCAAGAGCGCTGTCTGATTACTTCATCTAGACTAAGTTGATTGCTATTGTGACAACTGCGGGCTTCGACAAATAATTGCCCTGTTCGCTGTCCCAACTCAATCAATTGCAGAATACTACGAATATCAATTTCATTTAAATTTCCGTGCATTTAGCTAAAAGGCGCTCCTTGTAATTTTACTTACATTCAATGTTAATTTTTCCCTTATTTTCAATGTTTCAAACAGGCTGAAAAAAGAACTGCCTTTGTGCTGAGTTGTCTTGATAGAGTATTTAAACGGGCATTATATTAATCTAGGTGGAAAAATTTTCATTTTTATTTTCGGAGATCGCCTTGTCTTCATGTATAAAAACAAAACATTAGAAAATGATACCCTAACTTCAAACTTTAACCTGGTTTAATATACTTTTACAATGCTAGTGATAACACGGTAGTCATGACAAGTGCTATCAGTACAAAATGTAAAGACGCGAAAAATTGGTTTTATAAATATCAAGATTTACATCTTGCACCAGCCTTCAGTTCTTATGCCTGAGAGCAACGCGGGCACACAAACCAAGCCTTCGTTTGTCTGGCTTTGCATGTTTAGCATTAACCTTACAGGGCAGTAGGTGCAAGATGTGAAAAGACAAAATCTCGCGTCTATAAATAGTTTTGTTTGTCTTATTTTCCTATATAGATGAAGTAAGACAAATTTACAAAATTATTGAACGTATAGCCCAATAGAGGGCGTTAAGTGCATCAAAAGGAATAACGGTGTGCTGTATTTAGCAGAAGTACAAAAACAAAAAGGCGGCTTACTCGGTGGTGGTTCTAAAACAGAACTGAAATTACTGGCTTGTCAACGGACAGACCAAAATTGGAGTAATGTTTCAGAAGAAGTAATTGCAATTGAAGACGCTAGCAAATTAAACGATGGCGCACTGGTGCTAGTTGAGTTGAATCCTCAGCGTCAAGTGCAGAGAATTCAAGAAGCAGGGCGTCCGCTAGTTAATATTTTGCAGAATTTTTCTCGTCAATTAGAAAAATATAAACTCAAGGAAGAAGAAATTGACCAGTGGAAGGAGTCACTGACATTTCAAGCCCAAGAGTTAAATCGCCGCGAAATGGAAATGGAAGCGCGTGCGGAACAACTGCAACAAATGGATGATGATTTTCAACGTCTGGAAGCCGAAAAGCAAGAAGTTGATACATCAAAACAGGAAATAGAACGGTTGCGAGATGAATTTGAGCGCAATCGTGACGAACTCAAAGGTGCTTGGGAGCATTTGCGCGGTGAGCAACGCCGTTTAGAGGAGCATCAAGCAGAATTCCAGCAAGGGAATGTTTTGGATGAGGAGCAAAGCCGGGTCTTGAGTGAGTTACTCGATCGCCTTTCGAGTCAAGTTGCTTCCACCGAAACAGTACGCGACCATCTTAATTTTGCCTTGGAAATGGTGGCAAACCAGCAAGCTACTCTTAACCCACACTGGCAACAATTAGAATCTCTAAGAACTGTTGCTACTCAACAACAAGAGGAAGTTGATCAGCTTTCACACACATTTAGCGATCGCCAAATTGAATGGCAACAAGCCCAAGATGTAGTCTTGCAACAAACAGCAGAGTTGAAAATACAGACAACATCTCTGGCCACCAAACAAGAGTGGGCTCGGATGCTTCAACAGCAATTACAACACCAAGAAAATTTACACCAGCAGATTCAATCTTTAATGCCTATTTCTGAGTATCTGCTTTTTGGTGAGCAGGTTGATGTCGAAGCTTTGGAGAAAATGCCGCTAGAAGAACTGCAACAAACAGTGCAGGACTCGCAACAAAAGTTGCAAATTGACTCTAGCTTTGTTCAAGAGCAAGAAGTAGAACTGAAATCAAAACAAGATACTATAGACGAACTGCAAAATAAGTTAAATCAAGCATCTGGCAATGACCATATCAATTTAGAAATCGAATTGGCAGATGAAAAAGACCTCTACCAGATGTTGAATGAAACATTGGTAGGGCAACGGCGCAGTTTATTAGAACGACAAGAGTCTTTTAAACAACACCAAACCGTATTGCATCGGCGACAAAGACGTTTATCTGGCAATCAAGACGATCAAAAAATAGATTTAGTACCAATTTTGCGGCAAATCGAGACGCAGCAACAACGAAAGTCGGAGGAACTGCAAAACTTAGAACGTGAGATTGAAAAGGTACGTTCTAAAATTGAGCTAGCCGAAGGAACGCTTAACAATCAAGTTCACTTCGCAGAACAGAAGCGCCAAGAATTAAAAGTCCTGGAAGAAAACTTGCAGTCCTTGCGAATAACTACTTCTGAGCACTGGGCTAAAGTTAATGTTTACCAAGAAACACTACAACCAATTCAGGATTCTCTCGACGGTTTACGCCACAAGCTGCAAAACATGGGTGAATCTTTAGCTACAGTACAGGAAAGTGGTGATTATCAACTTCAGACTATTTCCCAGATGCGCCAAACTATTTTGAGTTTGATTCAAGAGCCACAATTGTTAGCGTCTTAAAAAGGCAAAAGTGTTCTTCTTTTACATGATTGCCTTTTACGTTTTACTTTCAAATATTATCCAGTCGTTTTCTACTTTAGCGATCGCACCCCCAGAAAATGGATCGGTTTGCGATCGATTTGGTGCTGTAATTAAAGCTGTTAGTTTTTCGATTTGTTCAAAACTAGGAGAATGAGGAAGTATTTGTTGTAAACAGTAGCGCATGACGCGACGTTGCAATGCCAGTGGTGCTTTCTGCAAAACGCGACGATTTAGCTTTAGGGCGAAAGGAGGGGACAATAATAATTCTTTACTTACCTCCCCCACACCACGCTTCTCCCACTCGTCCACTCCTCCTCTCATGGCTTCAGAGCGCAAGCGATCAGCTGCTTGTTCTAAATATTCCACTTCGGCTTGCAGAAGTTCAGCGGTTTGAGCTAAGGCTGATTCAACTTGGGGGTTGAAATTTTCTTGCAAATATGGTAATAATTCAAGACGAATGCGGTTACGGGTGTACTTCAAATCTTGATTGGTAGAATCTTCCCAAATTGGTAACTGCAAGTTTTGACAAAAATCTTTTGTTTGGGTGCGAGTAACTTCTAAAAGTGGACGCACTAAGAGAATATTATCGCTCAATGGGCGTTGCCAAGTCAAAGCTTGCAAACCATCAGCACCAGTACCACGCATTAAATTGTAAAGAAGAGTTTCCGCGCGATCGCTTGCCGTGTGACCTGTAACAATATAGTTGTAATTATGTTTTTTTGCGATCGCATTCAAGGTTTGATACCGCCAGTTGCGAGCCGCAGCTTCACTATCTAACGCTTCGATAGCGGTTTCTAAATAAAAGGATATATCCCAGCTTTTGGCAAAATTTTCTACATGCTTGGCATTAGCTTGCGAGTCACCACGCCAGCGATGATCGCAGTGAGCAATACCTAAATCCCATCCCCATTTTGATTGTAAATCTAACAGTAATTTGATTAAACATAGAGAGTCCTGCCCACCGGAAACCGCAACTAATAGACGTTGATTGCGTTCAAATAGATGACGCGAGCGGATCGTGCGATGTATTTTTGCATGGAGAGGAGTCCAAAAAGAGCGGCTCATTGTTGATTAATACCCGACGATTAAAATCGCCGCGACAAAAACGAAGTCCGCGTTCGCCTTGGCGTTGCCGCAGACTAGGCAGACTCAGTTAGAGAAATTTTTAGATTATAGATTTTGTATATGGATCTTATCCCTTACCCACTGCTAGCAGAGCTGCAAACAAGAACGCCAATTAAAAATTTCCCCTCTTACAAAGAGGGGAAAAACAATAACATTCTTAAAAAAACCAACCGTAAGAATGCAAACCTTTACCCAAAACATTTACACCCAGATAGCAAATCCAAACAACAACAAAGCCAGCAGCAGCTAGAATTGCCGGACGACGCCCTTGCCAACCACGAGTAATCCTGGCATGAAGATATGCGGCAAATACTAACCAAGTAATTAGCGCCCAAGTTTCTTTCGGGTCCCAACTCCAATAAGTACCCCAAGCTTCATTTGCCCAAACACCACCAGCAATAATGCCAATTGTTAATAAGGGAAATCCTAACCCAATGATGCGATAACTGACATTATCTAAGGTTTCGGCAAGGCTGAGGCGCTGCGGTGTGAGGGTTTGTTCAGAATTTTGGATTGGTGTTGCTAATACTGTATCCAAAACTGCTGTTTTACCGTTACCGTTGGCATTAGTTTCAAAACGGGCAAAGCCATTATTTTCCGTAGATGGTGTTGGTAGTTCAGAAACTAGTTCACCAGCTTTACGCAAGCGGTAGCCGTTGGTGCGATAACCACCAGTACCGACAGAACTACCTTGTAGTTGAATATTTTCACCGCGAGTAACGAAAAGAAATGCGATCGCTAACAGCGAACCTACCATCAAAGCCGCATAACTAAACATCATCACACTAACGTGCATCATCAACCAATTAGACTTCAGTGCAGGCACTAAAGGTTCTGATAATTGCATTCCTGATGGCAGTGTCAGGGTAGCAAAAGCGCTGATACACATCGCCGCAGGTGCTGTAAAAACCCCAACCAATCGGCTGCGGCTAGTATTCTCAGCAATTAAATGAACCGTGGTAATTCCCCAAGTTAAAAAAAATAACGATTCATAAAGATTGCTCAAAGGAAAATAACCAGCTTCGATCCATCGCGCTCCTAATAGGGTGGCTATGCACAAATTAGCGATCGCCATACCAGCTGTCCCCAAAGCGGCGGTTGCGGACAGATTAGGGAAAGCCGCCCCAGCCCAATAAACCATCATTGTAAGAAATAAAACGGCAAACGAGGCATTGTCCAGCCAGTTCTGGAGTACAACCAGATTCATACAGTGTTCTCCTGAGTGGATTCAAAGAAACAATAGATTTTAACTGTTTTGATCCTATCTGCTTCTGGGTAATAGCAGGGCAAACCCATCTAAATTTACAAAAGTTAAGTTCCAAGCAGCATTTAACAGTTACCAGTTACCAGTTATCAGTTACCAGTTTCATCCGCGCATGTTTAAGTCCCCCACCAATCTTGGTGGAAAGCGTTGGTGGCGGGTTTAAATCCCCCACCATAGCAAGCGTCACTGGTCACTGTTCACTGTTCACTGATTTAAATCTCGTTTTTCTATGTAGTCGCAGCCTAAATACGTGTAAAGGCGCTCACATAGACTCATACGCTATTTCGAGCCTTTAGTTCATGTTGTGGTTCAATTACCTGAAAATTACTCGAATTTATCAGACTTTGAGGCTTAACTGAACCGTATTGGCTTATGGTTGCGAAGATATCAAAAGAAGGGACGTTCTTAAGAACGTCCCCGTAGTGAAATTCACAAACATATCGATATTAGAGATATTGGAGAGGCTCTACAGCTCCCTCAAGAAATCAATCATCGCTTGTTGATCAGAAGGTGTCAGAGAACGGAAACGAGCCATAACTTCGCGTCCTTCACCCCGATGAGTTGTCGAAAGCTCAGTGTTATAAGGTGGGCAAATGACATTCTCAGGTGATGTGCCGTATAAGCTGTAGTCGATAACATTGCCGATTTTATTGGTGACTCTGCCACCTCTGGGAACAGGGCATCCACCACCGCTCAGCTTAGAAGTCTTAGAGTCATCGGGTGCAGGTAGGTCATGTAACTCAATTGCTGCCAGAATCGCATCGTCTACTGAGCGAACAACTAAAGGTGCGTTGGTCACTTCGCTATTGGTCGTTACAGTACCCGCAGGCGTGGTGTCACGGTTGAAGGTACTTAAGAAAACACGAGCATCATGCAGGAATGGCGGGCCGACTCTCCCAATTCCTGCCAGAGGTGGTGTCCGGAACTGATCACCGTCAGCAGTACCTTTCTGGTTTGAGAAGCTATCACTACTCAGGTTGCGGGTGAGATCATAGGTCATGAAGGTCTTGCGGAATTTACCTTTGCGCTGCTTATCTCGATCATCGTCATCGGAATCTTTGCCGGATTTGTCACGACGAACTATTATTTCAGAGCGGCTGATCAGGATGGGGTCGCGGGGAGTTGGCGCAAATCGTTCAGCATCTATGGTTGGGCCTCTATGGATATTAATATCTGAGAACAGAGGGGCCCAACGGTAGCTGAGAGCATCTACAAGTGCTTGTCCATCAGGGCCCAAGGATGGGTCGCCAAGAGCCGGAGACAAACCAGTTCTTTGAATTGGAGTATGACAGCTGACGCAACCAACCATGCGATCTTTCTGGTTAATCGCATTGGGATCTAGACCATCGCCGCCTTTAGGCATCTTATCGGGAATCGTCCGGTTAGCAAAGGCAACCAGGTCAACACCAAAAAGCTGCGCCCCTCGTTGTACTCTACCAGCAGGGCTGTTGCCTCTGATAGGCCTGGAGGGATTTCGGGAATTTAGCACCGCCAAGAGATTGTTGCCAAATTCTGGGGGAGCCGTCCCGCGGATGAAATTGCGCTCACTAAATGGGATGCTGACAGGAAGCTCTGGATCATTGATTAAACTGCGGCAGTTGCGATTATAGGGGGCAATGTTGCCGTCAGCAATCACTTGCTCAAAAGGAGAGAGCCGGTTGGTCATGCTCAGACTACCAAACGTCCCTCCCACAATAAACTGCATCATCTCTGTACCATTGGCACGTAAACCAAAACGCCCCAGTCCTTCGGCGAGTTGATCCTCTCGGCCACGAGGCACATTCTGAGGAACTGTATTGGTCGCACCTGTGATGCAATCACCGGTACACTGAAAGGAAGAAGTGTTGAGGGAGGAATTGTCACCTCTGATATCGTTGGGGTCAGGCACACTGGCAATATCGACGTTTGGAATAGCCTCTACCAACCCACGACCAATATATGGGGGGCCAGCAAGTTCAGTAATAGCACGTCTAAATCCAAGTGGACTCAGTCCCGTAATTGGATCGACGGTTACGAGGTTTTTATCTTCTGCAATGCTGGGGATAGCCTCTGGTTTGCAATCTATACTTGGGTCTAAAGCTTTCAGTTCTTCAGAAGGAGGGCGCACGTGTTGCAAGAAACCACCAAAATTCTGAGTCATACCGAGGAAATTTGGCACATTAGTCAACGGATCAAAAGATGTCAGAAAATTGACCCCTTCTTGACTGGGTGAAAAGTCTCCCATGACTGTAAAGGCTGCGGTTCGCCCTGTATTATTAACCGCATCTAATTCTCCACTGGTGTTTAGACTCAGACGACTTAAGTCAACAGAACCATCGGGATTGACCGGATCTAAGCGTCTACCGGGAGCTTGACCGCCATTTGTAGTATCGCCTGATACAATACTGAAGTTTGTGGTAGTTGTCCTGCCAGCTCGACTGACGAGAGAAGTACCTGTGAGTAGTCCTTCATTGGGAACTGACTCAATGTTATTCAGGTGACAACCCGCACATCGACTTTGCATGGCTACCGACCCGAAACCGTCCTCAACTTTTTGTGGGGTAGTAAAGAACTCAGACCCTTCTAGCACTCTTTCACGAATTGAGGTTGGTATAGAAGGATAAAGTAATGTATCCAACTGCGCCAAAGTTTTTACGGGGGTAAGTCCGACATCGCCATAGGTATCGCGAACGACACGCTCCGCTGGACGCAGGGGGCGATCAGGAGGTTGAACCACAAAGTTGGTTGCAACCTCGGCTTGGCGGCGGGCAATTAAAGTTTCTTCGTCAGGAAGAGGAACCTGACCGAACACTTTGAGTGGGTTAACATAAGCAATCAACACTGAAATGCTCAAAGATAAACCCACTATCAAGACGAGACTCAAAAGCTTAAGTTTACGCATTATGTTTTTCAGCCTTATTCAAGATTGAGTAAGACAAGCTAAAGATCACGAATTCCATATTCGATTTGTAGCCTCTGTGTGCTATTAAGTATTAAAACTAACAAGCTTTTGGTATCAATGCTTAGAGCTTGATTTGCCAATCCCTAAGGGTAATTACATATATAGTTGACTACAAAATTAAAGTAAAGTCATCTAGGATTCAAAGAAATATTTCTACATAAAAAGCCCACTATTTTACGCGGTATTCTCATAATGTAGCGATCGCTATTTGAAGAGATTACCGCACTGCTTTATTGATGGGTGTACTACTTAGATTGTTCTTGGTTGACTCTTTGAAGCCCTGTCCATGCTGCGTTTAATTCTCATTATTATGAGAATTAGTTAGAAGGTGAAGAGGCGCAATCCGTTTCTTCACCCTCTCCCTACTGCGGGATTATCATTTTTACGGAATAGCTATACTTTTCGGACTGGGTAAAGGTGCAGGTTTATCACCTTTTTTCAATTCTATAAACATGTCGTAGCGATTACTATGACTGTCGCTGACGGCAGATGTTATGCCAATTGAGCGCGTTGCTTCTAATACAATTTCTTGATTGGAGAATAACGTTGGTAGAGGAAAATTTTTCACCGTGCGTTCCACATCCAAGAAAAACTGACCGTTTGTCGGATTAGGATCTGAGGGAACTGTTTTTTGGAATGGGAAAGTACTAGCTAATGTGTTGTTTGGTCTAGGAACAATTTTATTCGTAACAGGAGCACCCATAATTAAGTAAGCGACATCATTATCTAACCAGCCGTGGGTAGCAGTTAAAGTTCCATAAGGTCCAATCCAGTTGACAGCAGGTTTATTTGCTATTGTGGCAGGTTGAATCTGGAATTGATATTGATTTTTCATAATCTCATCCAGACGTTTTATGGATGCTTCAGCATAAGCGCGATCGCTTGCTTGTACCATGAATACAAATGCGGCACGAAAATTTTCTTTATAACCTTCTCTAGCAATTGATGGCATCACCGAAACCGAAAACTCGCTGCCCATCCAACTTAATAAATCCCGATCTAAATCAAGTTCATTATTAGTAAGTGATTTCACTCCACTTCTAAGTGTTTCTGGTGGTACAGGTGAAAGTGGATTAGACTGAGATGTTAAAACGTAATCTGCCCACAACCGTTTAAGATTACCGCCAGACAGCATCATTAAGGTTTCTGCTGGTAAGCGCTTTTGCATACTCCCAGCCTTATTTTCCACCGCTAGGGTACGTTGACTATTTGGATTTAGCCAAGAAACCCCTTTTAAGCGTATTCCTTCTGACTCTAAGGTAATTGTCGCCGCTAAACCTTGGTTATTCTGAAGTTGAGCCAAAACTTGAGCGGGCAAAGCGCGGTTTGGAGAGGCAGTTGCTATTTTGGCAGCTATTGGCACATTTACATAAAACTGGGCGAAGGGTTGGTAATTAGCGATTTTCGGGAAATTATCTGCAAAGCCACCTGTTGTCGCGAGCGTTGTTTTATTTTTATAGGCATCAATCGCTCGTTCTGTGGCTTTAGGATTATCGGTGATGACTAAGAAACGTTCATCTAGTACAGCTGCGGAAAAGTTTTCTTTACTTTGCCCTTCCGTTTGCTTGATAGCAATTCCTTGATAGGTGCGATCAACTAATTTGCCACCTTTGAGCATTTTGGGTTGTGCCAAGATAGTTTTAGCACTTTGTGGGTTTTTTATTGGCAAAACCATCACCATCGACTGTTCTTTGGTAGCAATTGCATCAGTAGCTACTGATTTAGGTGCTGCTTTATTTATGTCTGGGGCAAGAATGGCAATTGTTACTTGATTACCAACCCAAGGACTAATATCTTTTTGGAAGTCGTAGCCGTTATTAGTCAGAAAGCGATCGCGCAACTCAACTAAATACTTATCTAGCTCTCCTTGGGTTTCTTTTGTGCCAAAAGAGCGCAATTTCTGCCATTGACTCGGATCGGTGGTTAAAGAAACCGCAAATAAAGCATCTTGAGGGATAATATTTGCACCTACTGGCAAGTCTCTGGAAAATAATTTTCCCTGGGTTAAAAGCCAGAATGCTGCACTCCCCACACCAATCAATAACCCAGCAGATGAAAGCGTCAGTACCAAAGACGGTTTCTTTTTTTTCTGCGTTGATAAGACAGATACAACAGGTAGTGCCATTGAAACCTAATACCTCATAATTGCGAACTCATTATTTGCTTGAATTAGTACAGTAAACTACAAGGCTTACTCTTCTTCAGGACAATTAATTACATTGGTTTCTCTTTAGTAGAAGTTATTAATATTTGGCTAATCTACATAAAGCATTCTTTTCTCGAATTACTACTGTTTCATAAGTCGTGCTTCTGTAGCGACTTACCCTTTTTTATAGTATGCAGGAAATTTCGGACGACGCTTGCGTGTTTATCCCTATAGATGCCAGCACAAAGCGTGAAAGCAGCTTTCACCCCCGCAATGGGTAGATTCTCGTAGATTCGACGGTGAGCGCGATTAAAAAGTGTCCGAGCGATAAATTTGTCACCTCAAGCACTATGAAGATATACCTAACTTGACAAAGCTGCAAGTGTTTAGCTGCCTCACGCCCTATTTTGACATAACTTCTCTATGTTGCATTTATCTGCCTAAACTTAGATAAATCAAGTTTTACGACTGTATATCAACCATTAATTTGTGATTTTTAGAGTTATATCTAGTATTGAGCGATCGCATGTCTCAAACAAGCATGATTTGTTTTGATGATAACTATCAATTTTTTCTAATCATCAAAAATCAAATATTCATGACTTATAGAATGATTTCTCCATAAATAATCCCTAAATTGCTTTTATGAGTTCGTAGTCATAACTTGAGTCCTCATATCATCAGATAAGGACTTCAGCCCTTACTACTAACATCTTTTATTATCAATAATTAAACCAACCCGACATTTTCAGGACTTACGCATTGACAGGAATCTGACTATGTGCGTTCAAGCCCACCCTTTGTTCGAGATGTTTCAGTATGAAGTCACGAGCCACTTGAAGAGACAAATTTCTCTGGACTTCATACCAGTTTT
>JAESFM010000041.1_pt1 | contig 83272 bp, 73 predicted proteins | sample 9266171 | NCBI WGS metagenome assembly JAESFM01 (sample SAMN14505069, study PRJNA617099) | algae metagenome | isolation source: Hassallia sp. WJT32-NPBG1 and co-occurring heterotrophs from well developed... | place: USA: Mojave Desert, Joshua Tree National Park, California | collected 2006-06-22 | reverse complement strand
GTCTTGGATAAATGGGTAATGAGGTATGCGTGACAAGCACCAAATCATTGAGGAGCCGGATGAGGTGAAAGTCTCACGTCCGGTTTTGAAGACCAACGGGGTTGGTAACAACCTCGTTGAGTTTAATAATGATGGCGCTACCTGGCTCCATATGCGGCACGGCTGCTTTGCACAGGTAGAACATCGCGTAGATGTTGGTTTTAAATGTGCGGTCGAACTCCTCTGAGGAAATCTCATCGAGACTCTGGCGCGTCATCTGGAAAGCTGCGTTGTTGACAAGAATATCGATCTTGCCGAACTCATTACGCGCCTGCTCAACGATTTGTTGACAGTGCGCTTCTTGCTGGATATCGCCTGCGATCGCGATGCACTTGCGCCCTTCCTTTTCAACGATGTGAACGGTTTCCTGCGCGTCGGACTCTTCATTGAGATAGGCAATCAGCACGTCGGCACCTTCGCGGGCGAAGGCAAGCGCCACTGCTCGCCCGATGCCAGAGTCGCCACCGGTGATGATGGCGGCTTTGCCTTGCAGTTTTCCGGAACCCCGATAGGAATTTTCGCCGTAGTCCGGCCTCGGGTTCATCTGTGACTCTAGCCCCGGCACCTCTTGCTGTTGTTCGGGAAACGGCGGCTTCGGTCTTTGTTCCTGTAAGTTCTGTGATGTCATCAATTCTCCTTTCAACCGGGTATTGAGTAAAAAAAGCGCGCAGACGCACAGGGCTACTCTCGTTCGAGCAGCTAGCGCAGCATCTGCTGTGGTGATTCTTATGCGCGTTGTTTGATTCTTTGTTCTTGCTAGTTAACAATTAACTGTGTATTACTTTCCCCAACTTCTAACTACAGAATGAGATTAGTGTTAGATTATTGTGTGTTTCTAAGTACAAATTTATTTGAATAAATTGGCAATTACCGAGCAAGGTAAACGCATCTAAATTTAGCGTGCAAATGCGGTACGATAAAAAAGTGCTAATTTGGTTTCAACCTGGCTAAAGTCATTGCTGGTGTCTGGTGAGAGCTAACGTACAATATCAGGGTTAGCGATCGCCTGCTTGAAACGAGTTTTGAGGTGGGTATGTTATTGAGGAATGCAATAGCTCTATTCCTCATCTTTCAATCATTCTTAGGTAAACAGTAAATTTTTTCGGAAACTTCAGATTTCAACTCAAAGTTTGACGATTTGTTGTTAATGTAGAAAATTGCTTTAAACTGAAATTGCCCCAGCAAATATATATAGACTCAAAAGCCTATCATCACAATGGTTTTAATTGTTGAGTTAAGTTGCCGTGTAGCCATCTACATTATTGGTGTCTGTTGGGCGATCGCCAATTAGATTAAATCTACAACCTTCTATGCGATCGCCAAAACAGCTATTGCTTATACATAGCTACATTGGAACTCAACAACTGCATCCTTTAACTAGTTACGATTTCCGGCTATATAGTACAGTCGTATTGGGGTAAGTTTAGTTTAAAGAAGCACGAAAAGTGCTTACTACAAGTTCTATTCAGATATTATTTATCCTTATTTTTCAAAGCTTGTCGAGAAACCCACTGAAGTGCTCCAGGAAACAACCGATAAACTGCTTGCGAAAAATTAGCCGAACCAACTAGTACCTCAGATCGTTGATTTTTAACTGCATCCCAGATAGCATTAGCCACATCCTCAGGCTTTTCCACCACAGGAGTTTTTACCACACTATTGAGCTGTTCGCGACGGTTTTTGGTATCTTCCTCATCCTGACCTCGAAAAATTGCCCGGTCTAAAAAATCACTCTTAATTAAGTTTGGGTAAATCCCACAAACATGAATACCTTTCGGCTTTAATTCTGCTTGTAATGCTTCTGTCAAACCTGTGACAGCAAACTTGGTCGTGCAATAGGGGACTAAATAAGGAGTAGCAACTTTACCACCAATGGAACTTAAATTAATAATGCTTCCGCTTCTACGTTCCAAGAAATGAGGCAGAAGGGCATTAATTGTGTGGATATATCCCCATAAATTAATATCTATAACTTGAGACCAATCTCTCAAAGAAAACTGCTCAACTGGTCCGGATGCATAAATACCTGCATTGTTTACCAGTATGTCGATATTGCCATAATGCTCTAACGCTTTTTCTACTGCTGCGTTTACCTGTGATGGTTCTGTAACATCGCAAGAAACGGTTAGTGGTGTTGCATTAGTAACACTTTGGATTTCCTCTGCCGCGCTTTCCAGCGAGTCAATCTGACGCGCTGTAAGAACGAGATCATAGCCTTTGCGGGCAAACATAAGAGCAGTTGCTTTACCAATACCGTGGGAAGCACCTGTAATAAACACTGTAGGAGCCATACTTTAAATAAAAATGCTACTTACTATTTATAGTTTGGGCAATAATTTTCCAGAATCCTTCTGACTAGCGTTAGATTTTCGATAAGAATTTGTCCTATATATTCCTGCTCTCATTTGACTTGATTGTCAGAAGTTATTATTTTAAATTTTCTTTGTATACGCAATTACTATAATCCTTTAAAGGAAAATCCTCTATTTGATAGGTTAATGCAATGTTAATTAATACGAAAGCGATACAAGTCTTTCCCCAGAATGCCAAAATCTCATCCTTTGGACTTGTTGATACTTTGGAACCACGGATAGATAGCGTTATGTCTTTACCTGAATAATATGAAATTGTAAATAAACAATTTAGGAAATTTAACAATGGAACCATCACGCCCTAATGCACTCGAAAGCCCCTCGACTATAAACAATAGCAATCCTGTAGGACCATTCCCCACTGATGCAACCGAAACCTCCTACAATGGAAGCGATCGCAATGCGTTCAAATTTGGATTTACTCCTCAAGCTGAACTATGGAACGGACGCTTTGCAATGATCGGTTTTCTTGCTTACCTGCTTTGGGACTTGAACGGTTACAGCGTGGTACGCGACGTATTAAACCTCGTTTCCTATGCCCGCTAAATAATGTTTTAGCTGCTTGGGTCAATCAACCTTCATAAACTTACCCTATAACATCGGACACTCGGAGGGAATGCAAACGATGCTTTCGAGTGTCCTCGTATATGTAATAATAGTTAGCACAACTTAACATTTCTAAATATTTAGTTATTTGGCGATGTTGAACATATAACACTAACCTCTAGAATTTTTGAAGCATATGGTTAGTGTAATTACCCATGACTATACATAGCGAAATTTTTACCTGCTACCTGGAGAAATAGTGTGATCTCATTAGAACAAGTGCCCAGTCCTCCAATAAAATTAACTACTCAATCGAATAGCGCAGTTTTTATTGCTATTGCCATTATTGCATTATGGGCAATTAGTCTTATTATCTTACTTTCGGTTGACATTACCCACTTTAACTTTTTAATGTTATTGCCAATCATACTTTGGCAAACATTTCTATATACTGGTTTATTTATTACGGCACATGATGCCATGCATGGTGTAGTCTTTCCCCAGAATGTTAAAATTAACCATTTTATGGGGACATTATGCCTTTCTCTTTATGGACTTTTGCCATATCAAAAGTTATTGAAAAAACATTGGTTACATCACCATAATCCCGCTAGTGAAACAGACCCGGATTTTCACAACGGTAAACATAAAAATTTCTTTGCTTGGTACTTTCATTTTATGAAGGGTTACTGGAGTTGGACTCAAATTATTGCTTTGATGGCTATTTATAATATTGTCCATTACACAACCCATATACCCGAAGATAATTTAACTTACTTTTGGGCTATACCTTCGGTATTAAGTTCATTCCAGTTATTTTATTTTGGCACTTTCTTACCTCATACTGAGCCAGAATCAGGTTACAGTGAACCTCATCGTGCCCAAACAATCTCCCGTCCAATTTGGTGGTCATTTATCACCTGCTATCATTTTGGCTACCATGAAGAACATCATGAATGTCCTCATGTTTCTTGGTGGCAGTTACCAGAAATTTATAAAAGCAAGTTAGCTGTTAAGAGTTAAAACTCAGGAGTTAAAGACTTAGATTTAACTCCTAATCCAGTTAGCTATTCTTCACCTTGTAGTTTCTGGTAAAGACGGACGCAAAGAAAGATAAACTAAGGGACCGAATAGCGGTATAAGCGTCACTGTCCAAAAAATAAGAGGATTATTCCAGCTTCGACGTGCCATATCATCACCGAGCACAGTTGGGAATAAAAGGCAAAAAAGGCAGAATGCCAAACTCATGCCATGAATAAAGCGATCGCTTTGAAACTGCTGGACAAAATCCCCCCAATCACCAAAGCCAAAACCATAGGCAAGTAAGGGAATTGTACTTAAACTCAAAACAATTCCAAAAAAGCGAGAATCTAACAGATTCAAAAAAGCATCCTTTCGACCAGAAAATGCTTGATTCGGGTTACGCAAAGCCAAATAAGGAATTAAACCTATTACACCTGAGGCTACTGATGCTAAAGCAAAAGGATAAAAAGGAATTGATTGCATCCTCCCATCAATAAACAACAACCCGCTGTAAATTAGTAACCAGATACCTATCAAGGCAAATAAAGACGAAATAATTGGATTTATCTCCGAAAAATTCAGAGTAAATATATTTTTCAGTAAAGTTAAGGTGTCATCTAAATGCAGTGGCGGAGACAGCAGTAAAATATAAGCTATAAATCCCACCCATAGCAACCAAAGAGCAATTTTTCTATTCATATTAAAAAGTAGATATTTCGTAGTAAGCGTTTCAACGCTTATTTAAGCACAAAGCGTGCTTACTACAAAAAAGATGAGGTATTTAGTAGTAAGCGTTTCAAGGCTTTTTTAAGCACAAAGCGTGCTTACTACAATTTAAATTTCTTAATTCGCGGCGGGTTGTTGTTTAATAGATACTGTCTCTGCACCATCTTCTAATAAAGGTGGACGCACAGACAAATATATTAAAGAACCCAACAACGGTATGAAGCTGATTAACCCAAGTAACTGAGGATTTTTCACATCGCGACGCGCTATATCATCTCCTACCAATGCAGGAAATACTAGGCAAAGTACGCAGAAATCTAAACTCATTACATGAATAAAGCGGCTAGTTTGCCACTGTTGGACAAAATTTCCCCAATCACCGCCCTGTAAGCCATAAGCAACTAAAATAATTGTGCCTAAAGTTAGCGCAATACCTGTAAAACGAGAATCTAACAGTTTGATGAATAAGTTTTTTTTGCCAGGAAACTGTTTATTTGGTTCGCGTAAAGCTAAGTAAGGTAAAATCGCAAATGCACCAACTCCGAAAGAGGGAATAGCAAACAACCAAGCGGGTATTTTTTGCCCCCTCCCATCAATAAATAATATTGCACTGTAAATTATGGGGAAAACGCCCATAATGTTGAATAGTGCTACTACTAGAGGGTTGATGCCTTGCCACTGTCCGGTAGAAAGGTTTTTAATTAACTCCAATGTATCCGGTTGATCAGGAGGGGCAAACACAAAAGCATAGGTACTAAATCCCAGCCACAGCAGCCCAAAAGCGATTTTTCTCAACATGTTTCAAGTTGGTTAACTGAAAGCTTCCGATAGGTAATCAGCAGCAGCAGATACGACAGCGATCGCACTTTCATAATCTAAGCGCGTTGGTCCCAAAACTCCTACACTTCCTACAGGTATTGAACCTCGGCGATAAGTGGCAGAAATCAAGGTACAGGTACGTATCGGTTCTAGGGGGTTTTCCGATCCAATCCGAACCATTACCCGTGATTTACCCACCTCATCCGCTTCTGGCTCCTCAAATATTAACCGCCACAGTTGGTCTTGTTCTTCCTCCAGCAGTTGGATGATCGTTTGCACTTGTTGTAGTTGAGAAAATTCTGGCTGGCGCAAAACTTCTGCTACACCGCGAATCATAATTTGTGTAGCAGATGGTGTAACAGTGCGACGAGCTAATTCTGCTGCTGAGTGTTTCAAAAATTCTCCGTAACGTTGGAACTCTTGATCTAACTCCGTCCAGTCGAGAGTCGCTAATTCTAACAAACTCCGTCCCCGCAAGTGGCTATTTAAAAAGTTAGAAATAATCTGCAACTCACGATCCAGGACTTCTGGCTCAAGTTGTGTTTCTGGTGATGCTGCTGGCAAATCCATTAATGTCGAATGCGTCTCATAAGCATCCGTCACTACAATCAGCATTACCCGTCCCGCTTCAATTTGGACCATTTGCAAATGTCGCAATGTTGCTCGTTCGGTTTGTGGCATGGTAATCAAACTAATGCACCCACTCAAGGTTGCCAATATTTGCCCTGCTCCTTGCAGTAGAGCCTCTAAACTCCAATCTTCCCACTTGAGGCGCTTTTGAAGTACCGCTTCTACCTCTCGTGATAAATTTTCTGAAGGTGTAATCAGCTGGTCTACATAAGTGCGATAGCCAGAGTCAGAAGGTACACGTCCAGCAGAGGTGTGAGGTTGGTAAAGCAACCCACCTTTTTCTAAGAAACCCATCACGTTGCGAATTGTGGCTGAACTAACACCTAGGTCATATTCTTCAAGCAAAGCTTTAGAACCCACAGGCTCTGCGGTAGCGATGTAGTGACGTACCGTTGCCCAAAGTATATGCTGTTGTCGATTGGTCAGCTTGACTTGCATAGGGAATATTTTACTGAAGCCGAATTTTATTAGACTTTGAAAAAATTATTAATTTTTTAATTAGAATAACAAATTATTTACTTCTATTATAATTAGTAAAACTAAACTCCCAAATTTATCTCTTATGAGAATTTGGTTTTAGTTTTTGACGTATATTTACACAAATTTTTATTAAGTTATGTCGTGTACTTTTGAAAAATCGAAAAATACACTTAATTTTTGATAATTTTAGTAAAATATTAATTTTTGCAACTATTGTTAAGCTTTTCTTACAAAACCATAAAGTTATTTAGTATTGTATTCACAATAGCAAAAGTCAACCGGAAAAGTAAGTCCTGGCAGATAAAGAAGAATTTGGGTAGAACCTTGTTTAACCTAGTAGTCTGTCAAACTCATTTTGACGGTTAGAGAGACGCGATAAATCGCCGTCTCTATAGAAAATCTATCCGTCAATTAGTCGTTGACGCACTACTAGGGTGTTAGGCAAAAGCGAAAACACGTTTTAATCCTAATAATGAGGAATCGAAGGGTTTACAAAGGTGGAATAAGCATCAATACCGCCAGCAATATTTTTAACATTTGTAAATCCTTGACCAACTAACCAGTGACACATCTGAGCCGAACGAATGCCGTGGTGACATAGTACAAGGGTTTCCGCGTGAGGATCGAAGCGGGTAGGAACTTGATCGCCCCATTCGGCAAATTGACTCAGGGGTAGATTGACAAAGCCCTCAATGCTAGCGATCGCCAATTCTTGTGGTTCGCGCACATCCACTAGCTGAATATCTGGATCGCCTGAAGTCAGACGTTGTGCCAGTTCCTCTACATTAATTTGGCTAATAGGTTGAGTATTCATAGATTAGGTATTGGGCATTGGGCAATGGGCATGGGGCAATGGGCATTGGGGAGCCAGTGCGTTGCGCGGGTTCCCCGCGTTGAAGCATCTGGCGTCATGGGGCATTGGGCAATGGGCATTGGTAATAATTCTTTTCCTTTTCCCTTTACCCTTTCCCCTTTCCCCCTCCTCCAATGCCTTATTCACCATTCTTTATTTTTAATAGATTTCTGCTCAGGTTTCGGTAATACACTAAGTTTTAGTATTAATACCGCATTCCCAGGTTGAGAAGGCGGTTTCACATTGTTGTGTGTAAAAGCCGCAAAGCGGTCTGTGAAAGAAAATTATGAGGCAAAACTCATTGTTTGGTTTCCTAGCAGCTGGTGTGATTGTGCTGCTATTGATTGTTGTCGCAGGCTTTTACTGGTTCTTTGGCAAAAGTCCGGCTAACCTCGTTGGTGACGGAACTGCTTCGGAACCAGGTGCTGCTATTTTCGTGTCTAAAAACGCGCCAGTGATGGTATCAATGCTAATCAATCCTGATCGCTTGCAGGCTAAGAGTAGCGATCGCGAACTGTCAAAATTGAAAACAAGTTTATTAGCTAAGAGTGGCATTGATTATAAACAAGATGTTCAACCCTGGTTGGGCAACGAAATTACACTAGCTGTCACGAGTTTAGACATTGATCGCGACCCAGCAAACGGACAAAAGCTAGGGTATCTAATGGCACTAGCAAGTAATCAACCGGAAAAAAGCCGCGAGTTTGTCGATCTGTTATTTTCCAAACGGGCGATCGCTGGCGAAAACTTAGTTGTCGAACAATACGAAGGCGTAAAGCTGATTTCTGACACTTCCCTATCGGAAAAAGGTTTGCTTGTCGGTGCATCTGTAGGCGATTTTGTCTTATTTGCCAACGATCCAAAAGTGCTGCGAGATGCAATTAATAACGTCCAAGCACCGGATCTGAATTTGACAAATTCCCTCCAATACCAGAAAGCGCTGAAACAACTGCCCAAAAACTCTTTAGCTGCGGCTTTTCTCAATCTTCCCGCTGTAGCCGAATGGCAAAACTTAAAGCTGTCAGAACCAACTTATGACAGCCAAATAGTTTCCTTAGCGTTGAACTCGAAAGGACTGCTTGCAGAAACGAGCTTACTGGCATCATCGGCAACATCGCCCCCATCTTCGCAACTTTCGCAACCTGTCGGAGCATTAAATTATATTCCGGAAACAGCAGGTTTAGCAATCTCCGGCGTCGATTTGAGCAATTTGGATAAAAGCGATTTAGCTAAACTTTGGAAACAAGTGACAACAGCAATATCTGGATCGCAGAAAGATGTTAGTTCCAGCTTGGTGCAACCCTTAGCGGATGTAGAAAAAGGCTGGGGTATCGATTTGCGCCGTGATATTTTCAGTTGGGTGCAAGGTGAATACGCTATAGCATTGTTACCTCGCGAACAGCAAATTAATCCTGATTGGGTTTTTGTTGTGGAAAAATCCGAAGGTGTTCCCGAAGCAATTTCTCGGTTGGATGCGATCGCCTCCTCCCAAGGATTAACCGTTAGTTCCCTCACCCTAGACAATCAAAAAATCTCCACTTGGACAAAGTTAACAACCGTGATTAATAACACCGATCGCGGTTCGGAATCAATTAACCTCAAAGCAAAAGCGCAAGGAGTACATACAAGTTTAGGAAATTACGAAATTTTTACTTCTTCAATTGATCTGATGAATCAAGTCCTAAAAGTCAAGGATAATTCCTTAGTGAAAAATCCCGATTTCCAAGATAGTATCGCTGCCATTCCCCAACCGAATCAAGGCTATCTTTACCTCGATTGGGCGAAGAGTCACGAGATTGTAGAACGTGAAATACCGATTCTCAAGCTAGCGGAAGTAGTCGCTAAACCGTTTCTGGAAAAAGTGCGATCGCTCATAGTTAGTAGTTACGGTAGCGATACCGGATTGCTCAAAGGTGGTATCTTCTTCCAACTTAATCAGTAGTGATCTAAAGGGCATTGGGCAGGAGGAAGGGGGACAGGGGTACAAGGAGAATAATTCTTTCCCCCATCCCCCCTCTGTTTGCTTAACAAAAACCTTTATTGTGCCACATTAATATGTGCCACACATAGAGAAATATACCTGATTATTCTTTTTAGAATAGGTATATAAAGAAACCATAATTACCCTGTTGGAGGGCTAATATGAAATATTTTCGCCCCCGACTTCAGTTGCGAAGCGGCTTAATTTTAGCTATTTTGAGTGCTATTACTGCTACGCCTGTGATGGCAGATACATCAAATTTTGGGAAGTTAACTTTGGCACCAGGGTTTGCACCAGCACAAGCAACAGTAGAAGGGTATACTGGCGGTTCTTATTCATTGTCTGCAATTAGTAATCGCGATCGCGACAGAAATCCTTGTATTGGCTTTGCCGCTCCGAAGCCAGATCATGTAATGGTTTTGGAAAAAGACTTTCCCCAGTTGAGCATACGAGTAAACAGTGGCGGTAAAGACACCACTTTACTTATCCAAGGACCAGACGACGGAAGTATCCGTTGCGGTGATGACACTGGTAAAAGAAAAGATGCCAGCGTTCAAGGTAGTGACTGGAAAGCTGGAAGTTATAAAATTTGGGTAGGTACATTTAATTCTGGGGACAAAGGTAACTACACTCTCAGAGTCCAGGAATAGCCAGGACTAGGGATTAGGGACGCTTGAAGGAGCGATTATTCACGTATATCTGTTTGTCCCTAGTCCTCAGTCACCAGTCACTAATACTTAATCTCTATTAAAAGCGATCGCACTTGGAAGGATAAAATAAACAGGTAGCTCGTTTTGCTTTCCGAGGGTACTATAAAAGTGCTATCTACACTGCGTACAGACTTTCGCATAATTTTTGAACGTGATCCAGCCGCCCGTAACTGGTTGGAGGTATTATTTTGCTACCCTGGTTTGCAAGCCTTGCTATTTCATCGCCTGGCTCACCGACTGCATATAATCGCTATTCCCTTTTTCCCCCGGCTGATTTCCCATATTGCTCGGTTTTTGACTGGAATTGAAATCCACCCAGGCGCAACTATTGGCAAAGGTGTATTTATTGACCACGGTATGGGCGTGGTTATTGGTGAAACAGCGATTATCGGCGACTATGCCCTAATTTATCAAGGTGTCACCCTTGGCGGAACTGGTAAACAAAGCGGCAAGCGCCATCCAACTTTAGGCGAAAATGTCGTAGTTGGTGCAGGATCGAAGGTACTGGGTAATATTCAAATTGGTAACAACGTCCGCATCGGGGCAGGCTCAGTTGTTCTACGAGATGTGCCTTCCGATTGTACTGTCGTAGGCGTACCCGGTCGTATTATTTATCGTTCTGGAGTCAAAGTTTCTCCTTTAGAACATAACAACTTACCTGATTCGGAAGCCGAAGTAATTCGCGCCTTAGTTGACCGCATAGAGTTGTTAGAACAACAAATACAACAGCTTCAACAACTTCAATCTTCTGCAAAAACTCCTGTGATGGCAGGTAAGTTCGTCGCTAATGAAGGTGAAGAATCAGACAAGACATTACGCTGCAACCTCAGAGATAAGGCTATTCAGCAATTTCTAGATGGTGCAGGAATTTAGCGAAGATGGGGCATTGGACATTGGGCATAGAAATAATCTCATTTCCAATTTCCCCTTTGCCGTTTTCCCCTGTGAAAATTCCCCATCAAGGATTAATTTCTTGGCTAGACCAATGTTGCTGCTCATCCAAGCAGTATAAATAGCGGTTTTGTGGATCACCTTTTAATTCCAGGTGGTCTACTTGTATGGGATCAAGTAGCAGTAAGCAAAAGTTTGCTAAAGGTTGAGTAGGATCGGGTGCTGGTGGATTAAAAGCTGCTGGATCTTCAACTCTAGGTTTACCAGGATCAGCCCAACCAAATTGTAACCGTGCTGCGTCACTTAGCTCCTGCCAAGTGCTGATACGTGCTTTATCTAGAGTTGAGTCACAATTATCACATCCTACTAAAGTCAAGGAGCCAGCGATACGGAATTGCTCCCGTGTGTTGGGGAAATACCAGCAAATTTCTGCCCAAGGTTGCTGCTGTATCTGGTCGGCTTTTTCGCTACGGGCATCGGTGATAAATTTTAGGTGGTTGCTGCCCTCAAGAAAGCCGCGAAAGACAACGGTACGATTAGCAGGGCGATTATTTGCCCGAAGTGTTGCCAGTTGGAGATAACGGGCATAAACAAGGCTACGGTTGCGATGAAGCGCACGAGCAAGAGGCGATCGCCAAGGAGCAGTAAACATAATAGAATTCATAATAAAATTAAAACTTTACTGTAAGTCAGTGCAGTCCTAGAGCTAGCGCAAATCGAAAAAAATTGCAATCTTTCACGTTACATCTACTTGGCGTATAGTCATAATCTGTCGGAGAATAACCAACAATATTTGACTCATGGTTCGAGAACTTGAACTAAAACGCCTTTTGGCAAAGTTTCCAGAAACTGCCCCAGCTGCTAATCCAGTATTTTTTAGAACCTATAGCCGTGCCTTACAGGTAGGACAAAGGGAAACATGGGAACGAGTATGCGATCGCACACTCGAAGGCTTAACCAATGTGGGAAAGCTACGCCCAGAAGAGGCTGCTATACTCAAACAAATGCAGCAAAACCTCAAGGCTCTCCCCAGTGGACGCTGGCTGTGGGTTGGTGGTACAGACTGGATATCCAAGCCCAAAAACTTTTCTGGCGGTTATAATTGCACCTCTACCAATTTAGAGGATTGGAATGCTTTTGGCTTGATGATGGATCTGGCAATGATGGGTTGCGGTACAGGTGCCGTCATCGAACCAAAATATATCAGCCAAATTCCCCTCATCCGCAATCGCCTAAATGTAACCGTACAAGGTGAAATTGGCAGTATTCCTGTTGAAGAGCGTCGGGAATTTACAGAAACCAAAATAAGCGGAAATTCCGTCACCATCCACGTTGGAGATAGCCGTCAAGGTTGGGTTGAATCATATCAAACACTTTTAAAACTCTCTAGTGATGAAAGATTTTCTGGAGAAGTTGAAGTTATCGTTGATATCAGTGATGTGCGTAAAGCCGGAGAAACTCTCAAGGGCTTTGGTGGCGTTGCTAACCCGGTGAAATTGCCTGGACTGTATGAAAGTTGTGCATCCATCCTCAATAAAGCTGTCGGACGACAATTAAATTCAGTTGAATGCTGTCTGTTAATAGATCAAGCTGCTGTCACAATTGTTGCAGGGAACATCCGCCGTAGTGCGGGCATGCGTCAGTTTGATTCTGAGGATCACCTAGCAGCTAGCGCCAAAGATAATCTATGGCAGCAAGATAGCGAAGGCAACTGGCGAATCGATCCAGAGCGCGATGCTCTGAGGATGGCAAACCATACCAGAGTTTTTCACCGCAAGCCAACATTAGAAGAATGTACTGATGCTGTCCGCAAACAGTATTATAGCGGCGAGGGTGCAATTCAATGGGCTGGTGAAGCTGTAGCTAGAGCTAATTGTGATTTGCTGTCAACTCAAAGTTTGAAAACTGATTTTTTACAAGCTTACGGACAAGGAACAGCAAAACAGTGGTTGCAAAAAAACTATCCTGATCTTGATGCATCGGAACTAGAACATCGTTTAGCTCGTTACGCTTTGAATCCGTGTGGTAATTGATTTTGCCTCACGTTAAACATCGGGCAAATACGGTGAACCCTGAGATGGGAATACCGTGGTAACTAAGAACGTTAAAATAGTCTTAGTACCGTACAGCGTAGAGGGTGAATCTATAAAAGATTGTGAAAGGCAGTATTTATCTAGTAAGAAACACTGTAAATGACAAAGTTGATGTAGAACAAACAACTCAGGCTGTCGAATGTAAATTTAAGCAACACCTAAAATTACTGAAGACAAATGAGTGTCAGGCAATTAGTAGAGCAATCCGAAAATATGGCAAGGATAGCTTCTGTTACGAAGTTCTAGAAGAAGAGATAAATTTGAATCTTTTAGATGATACAGAAGAATACTACATCCAAAAATAAAAGTCTCTCAATAAAGTCTACAAGCTCTGTCCGGACCGTCAAAAATGGAGAAACAAACCGCTTGACTTACCTAAATCAGAGATAGTAGAAAAATACAAAGAGGGCTTGTCCTCTAGAAAGATTGCCGAAACCTACAAAGTTAGTCACAGTACAGTATTGAAAATCCTTAATGAATTCAAAATTACTAGAACAAGACACTACAACGTGCCTGATAGAAGCAGCAAAGTTACCCAAGACGAGCTGCATAACCTCTTGATAGTTCAGAAACTTACACAAAGAGAGATCTCAAAAATCCTCGGAGTAGATAAGACGACTATTTATAGAGCAATAAAAAGCCACAATCTCGAGAGAATATAATCCGGGTTTTACAGCCCCAGTCTTTAAAGACTGCTCCAAGAGTGTCCGACTACATGAATGTCGTGTAGAAAATGTACGCGGAGCTACTGCTAATTATGAAGCAGTAGAACTAAAGGATAAAAAGCCTTTAGGATAACAAAATATGGAAATCATAGGCAGTAATTTCCACTGTAATCTTTCAGAGGTTCACCTCAATCAGATTGACCCTAATAACTACAAAGAACAGGAGAAAGCTTTCACCGCGGGAGCGCTATCTGTAGCCGCACTTTTACATCACAAATTTATCGAGCCTCGCTATCAATACAGCCGCGAATTAGACCCGATTGTCGGCGTTTCTTTTACAGGTTTATTTGATTTCTTTGTCAATGCTTTTGGCGTTGATTGGTTGCGCTGGTGGGCAGAAGGTAGACCAACAAATGCTCAAGGAATAGCGTTTAAGCGAAAAGAGGAAGAATACTTAACCTCATGGAAAGACATTGTGCATCGTGTTGTTTGGGATTATTGCGATCGCCATAATTTCAAACGACCAAATCGTTGCACTACTGTTCAACCAAGTGGCACCAAATCTTTATTAACTGGTGCTAGTCCGGGATGGCATCCTCCGAAAGCACAAAGATTCCTTCGCAGGATCACCTTTGGGAAAAAGGACCCAGTAGCTTTAGCTTGTATTGACTATGGCTATAATGTGATTCCTTCTCAATCTGATAAAGATGAAAAGGGCAATTTGTTAAACGATCCCTTTGATCCCAGATGCTCAGAATGGTTGGTAGAAATTCCCGTTGCCGTACCTTGGGCTGATATACCTGGGGTTGATGAAATTGATATTAGTCAATTTAGTGCGATCGCCCAAATGGATTTCTACATGCAGGTGCAAAAATTTTATGTCACACATAACACTTCTGCCACCATCGAACTACGGGAAAACGAAGTAGAAGCGCTATCACATTTTATTTGGCAAGCTATACAAAATGATGAAGGTTACATTAGCGCTGCACTTCTCGCACGCTTTGACGATCATCAAACTTTCCCACGTTTGCCATTTGAGCCGATCACCAAACAAGAGTATGAGCAACTGCTTCATGAAGTAGAAATTCGCCGGCAAAGTGATGACTTTCATACTGTGTTAAGTCGCTATGATTCCGGTGAGTTAATGGAAGCAGGACCTGCCGGTTGCGACTCTGATAAGTGCATGATGCCTGAACAAAATCCGATGTAAATAGTAGATAATTCCTGCGGTGGATGTAACTGTTTTCGTTACACCATCGCTTTTTTTATCGCTCTGCTACAAATGTCAATTCTCTGTCAAAATGCCGTAAAGCTTGCGATCGCACGTTTTGTTTGTATAGCCACACCTTCGAGGCTGACGCTGCTTACACCACTACAGTCAAACAAAGCCTTGAACAACAAGTTACGATAAATTAAGCAGTCATAATTTTTCACACCACCATTAGGAGATTCTTTATGTTTCTTGATGAATTGTCACCAATCTTTAAACAATTTACCCAGCACCCAGGCTCATTTATGGGCGGGTTCTTCTCTGGTATACTTCGACTCCATCTTGCTGACGATCCGGTTAAAAGCTGGCTCAATCAACAGCTAGGCTCAACTACTTTTGGTACTACCACGAGTCAAGCACATAATGGCAGAACCAGCGGTCCTCAGTCAATAGATATTGACTAAATTTTCCTATTTCTAAAGAATTTCACACAAATATGGAGGCGTTGGATACAACGTCTCTATCTCTTACAAAAATTTAATATATTTTATACATAATTCAAATAGAGCATCTTTACTTTGTGTATAAATAGCTTGCTTTTCATAGGAAAGTCCGCAGCTTTAACTCAAATAACCTTTTAAGCAATTAGTATAATTATATACTTAAATATAATCCTCTATAAAACATATAAGCGTAACTGATTATAAGTTTTGAGGGTTTGTAAAATCTCATACTTTGAATAATCGCACAATCAGTTATTATATGAGCGTATGCGTAAGTTCAGCCTGATCGCTAATCGATTAGTAGATAATCCAACCATTTTGGTTGTTAATCTACAACATCCGCACTTTGGTGACTCGGATACGAAGAAAGCAATCTTTGAAATTTGTTAAATTTCTATAGCTGAACTCATAGCTTCTAGTTGAAATTTACGTTATCCCACATGACTATTTACGTTGGAAATCTCTCCTACCGCGCTAGCGAAGCCGACTTAAAAGAAGTTTTCGCAGATTACGGTGAGGTCAAAAGAGTCGTCTTGCCTACTGACCGGGAAACTGGGCGACTGCGCGGCTTTGCCTTTGTAGAAATGTCCGAAGAGGCTCAAGAAGATGCTGCTATTACAGAGTTAGATGGCGCAGAATGGATGGGGCGTCAACTTCGAGTTAACAAAGCAAAACCCCGCGAGGAGAGCCAACGAAGTAGTTGGGGTAAAAAACAAGACTATTAAAAAGGACGAATTGCTATAGTAGCAAATTGTTTTCTAGTTAAGCAAGACCTAAGTCACTAAAAACTAGAAACAATTAACAATCCCTATAAATCCAGAGAGTTTCTCCGACAAGTTGTGACGCATGGAGAAATGTCACGACTGGTCGGTTTTCTGATTCTTAAAGACACACCTAGCATTGGGATTGACAGTCAGGGTCTTTTGGTCGAATATCTCAACAACTTTGCTTGCTGTGCCCAAAGCAACCTCTATGACCGCGTAACATCCATAGACTAAAAGTCAAGAAATAGAGAAAAATCTTGACAAAAATCATTTAATTCTACAAGCTTAGGTAGATTTGCCCAAGTCTGAGATGATCCAAGGGGCGAGCGCGCTTTTGCACAGACCGAAAAAAGCTTCAAATATTTAGTTTATCTAAAATCATCTTTAAGTTATCAAATTACCTTTTTAAGATAGAGGCATAAACAAAATGAAGGTTGAAGGATAAACGATGAAAAAAAGAAATTAGTACAAACGAACTGATTAATTTGTTTAAGCTTACTTCCAACTTCATTTTTTACACTTCATCCTTCAGTTGACCTCAACCAACAACTAGTCGTTAGGAAGGACTGAAACATGGCTAAAGCGCCAGAATCATTTGAGTTGTCTAACAACGACATGACCGATAAAAGCTTAGATCGTGATTGTACAACTTTATCTCGTCACGTCCTACAGCAATTTCAGAGCTTTTCGCCCCAAGCACAAGATTTAAGTGCGCTGATGAATCGCATAGCCTTGGCTGGGAAACTAGTTGCCCGTCGACTCAGCCACGCTGGGTTAATGGAAGGTGTTCTCGGATTTACAGGCGATGTGAATGTGCAAGGAGAATCCGTGAAAAAGATGGATGTCTATGCCAACGAGGTATTTATCTCGGTATTTAAGCAAAGTGGCTTAGTTTGTCGCCTAGCTTCCGAGGAAATGGAAAAACCCTACTACATTCCGGAAAACTGCCCGATTGGTCGCTACACACTGTTGTACGATCCAATAGATGGCTCATCTAACACCGATAACAATCTCAGTTTGGGTTCGATCTTTGCGATTCGCCAACAAGAAGGAGATGATCTCGATGGTCAGGCGAAGGACTTACTCACCGATGGACGCAATCAAATAGCCGCCGGATACATCCTCTATGGTCCAAGCACCATGCTGGTATATACTATAGGTAAGGGAGTTCATTCTTTTACCCTTGATCCCAGCTTAGGAGAGTTTATTCTCACCGAAGAAAATATTCAAATTCCTGCCCACGGTTCAGTTTACAGCGTAAACGAGGGTAATTTTTGGCAGTGGGATGAATCAATTCGCGAATACATTCGTTACGTGCATCGCACCGAAGGCTACACCGCTCGTTATAGTGGGGCGATGGTAAGTGACATCCATAGAATTCTACTTCAAGGCGGTGTATTTCTTTACCCAGGCATACTTCCCAAGCCAGAAGGTAAACTGCGCTTGCTTTATGAATCTGCTCCCCTAGCATTTGTAATTGAGCAAGCAGGTGGTCGCGCTACTACAGGACTAGTGGATATTTTGGACATTGTACCAAAAAAACTGCATCAGCGCACCCCTTTGATTATTGGCAGCAAACAAGATGTAGCAAAGGTGGAGTCTTTTATTCAAAACGGGCACTAAAACAGCTTGACAAAAGTATCACGGGTGCTTTGAGGGCACCCCTGTAATTAAATTGAAATTAGTTCAGCAGTGATACTGCTTTTAGTTCGAGATTATTTCAGATGGTCGATGCAATCCTGTATTGCTAACGCCAAAATTCAAAGGTCAGTATCAACTGATAAATAGGGGCTTATATCCCTAAAAGACATAATTAACCGGAGTTAAAGAAATCTATCATGACAACTAACCATCTACTAGAGATAAAAGAATACGGTCAAAGTATCTGGATGGATAACTTGACTCGTGACCTAATTCAGTCAGGCGAACTGAAAGATATGGTGGAAAATAAAGGGATCTGTGGGATTACCTCGAACCCAGCCATATTTGAAAAAGCGATCGCCGGAAACGTCATTTATGATGCCGATATTGAAAAATGTGTCCGCGCTAGCTTACCGACATACAAAATTTACGAATCCCTAGTTTTTGCAGATATCCGCAATGCGTGTGATATTTTACGCCCAGTTTATGAAGCCTCGAATAAATTAGACGGTTACGTGAGCATAGAAGTACCACCAACTATCGCTCATGATACTGAAGCAACAATAGCTGAGGCTCACCGCTATTACCAAGAAATTGGTCGGGAAAATGTAATGATTAAAATTCCCGGTACAGAAGCAGGTTTGCCAGCAGTCGAACAAGTGATAGCTGCTGGCATTAACGTTAATGTCACCTTGTTATTTTCAGTTCAAAGCTACGTAAACTCAGCTTGGGCTTATATTCGCGGCTTAGAAGCCAGAGTGAAAGAAGGTAAAGACATTAGTAACATTGCTTGCGTAGCCAGCTTCTTTCTTAGTCGCATTGATAGCAACATTGACGGCAAGATTGATGCTAAGTTGAAGAAAGGCGTTGATGATATTGCCGTAGAAGCAAAACTTAGAGTTGTGAAAGGGAAAGTAGCGATCGCTAACGCCAAGATAGCGTACCAAGAGTACAAAAAGATTGTTGAAGGCGATCGTTGGCAAGCCTTAGCAGCAAAAGGTGCAAAAGTTCAACGGCTTCTTTGGGCAAGCACCGGCACCAAAGACCCCAGCTACAGCGACGTGATGTATGTCGATGAGTTGGTAGGTGCCGACACCGTTAACACCCTACCACCAGCGACAATAGAAGCTTGCGCTGACCACTGTGATGTCGCAAGTCGTGTTGAGACAGATGTCGATCAAGCTTACCAGCTCATCGAAAGCCTGAAAGACCCCGACATCAACATTGACATCAACTCAGTGATGGACGAACTACTCCTTGATGGTATAGACAAGTTTGTCAAACCCTTCCAATCACTGATGGACTCCTTAGAAGAGAAAATCAAGGTCTTGTCGCCTGTTTAGGTATTAGGGGCTAGGAACTGGGGGCTGGGGATTAGGGAAAAAATAACTACCAATGCCCCATGCCCCATGCCCAATGCCCCATTCCCTAATCACCAATCCAAAATCTTAAACCTACATCTTGTAATTATTATGGTTAGTCTGCTAGAAAATCCCTTGCGCGTAGGTCTGCAACAGCAAGGGATGCCCGAACCCCAGATCATAGTCATCTTTGGTGCTTCTGGAGACCTTACCTGGCGCAAACTCGTTCCAGCACTTTACAAATTGCGAAAAGAACGACGCATTGCACCAGAAACTACCATTGTTGGCGTGGCGCGTCGAGATTGGAGCCACGACTACTTCCGCGAACAAATGCGGAAAGGCATGGAAGAAGCTCATGCTGGTGTGCATCCAGAGGAACTTTGGCAAGACTTCTCCCAAGGATTATTCTACTGCTCTGGTGATATAGATAACCCAGAAAGCTACCAGAAACTTAAGAATTTCTTAACCGAGTTAGACGAGAAACGAGGAACGCGCGGAAACCGGATGTTCTACCTTTCCGTCGCTCCTAACTTCTTTCCTGAAGCCATCAAGCAGCTAGGGGAAGAAGGAATGCTGCAAGACCCCTACAAACATCGTCTAGTAATTGAAAAACCCTTTGGTCGAGACTTGGCTTCTGCCAAGAGCTTAAACCGAGTGGTGCAGAAATATTGTAAAGAAAACCAAGTATACCGCATCGACCACTACTTGGGTAAAGACACAGTTCAAAATCTCCTCGTATTTCGCTTTGCAAATGCGATTTTTGAACCTTTGTGGAACCGTCGATTTGTTGACCACGTTCAGATTACCGTAGCAGAAACCGTGGGAGTGGAAGACCGGGCCGGCTACTACGAAAGTTCTGGTGCCCTGCGGGATATGTTGCAAAACCACCTGATGCAACTTTATTGCCTCACCGCAATGGAAGCACCCAACGCGATGGATGCCGACAGTCTCCGCACGGAAAAAGTAAAGGTATTACAAGCGACCCGTCTGGCAGATATTCAAAATTTAGAGCGTTCCGCAGTGCGCGGTCAATATAGCGCCGGATGGATGAAAGGCAAACAAGTACCTGGGTATCACGAAGAACCAGGAGTGGCTCCAAAATCCACAACACCAACGTATGTGGCAATGAAGTTTTTGGTTGACAACTGGCGCTGGCAGGGGGTTCCTTTCTACCTACGTACAGGTAAGCGGATGCCGAAAAAAGTTAGTGAAATTTCCATCCACTTCCGCGAAGTCCCTTCTCGGATGTTTCAATCTGCCGCGCAGCAAATGAATGCCAACATTTTAACGATGCGGATTCAGCCCAATGAAGGAATTTCTCTGCGTTTTGAAGTCAAAATGCCAGGGGCAGATTTCCGCACTCGTTCGGTTGATATGGACTTTAGTTATGGTTCCTTTGGCATCCAAGCAACTTCGGATGCTTACGATCGCCTATTTCTCGATTGTATGATGGGCGACCAAACACTGTTCACACGCGCCGACGAAGTAGAAGCAGCTTGGCAAGTGGTAACACCAGCCCTTTCCGTTTGGGATGCACCCGCAGATCCAGCATCGGTTCCCAAATACGAAGCTGGTACTTGGGAACCAGCCGAAGCAGAATTCTTGATTAATCAAGATGGTCGTCGCTGGCGCAGACTATAAAAGGACGAAGGATTAAGGATGAAGGATGAAATTTTTCAACCTTAATCCTTAATTCATCCTTGATACTTCATACTTAATACTTCATTCTTCATTTATTATGGTTTCCCAAGCTCCTACTATTTATTCACTTCAGGCTCCAAAGGATATTTCGGTTTCAGACATTGAAGCGGAACTTAGTCAAATTTGGCAAAGTTACGGTATTGGTGATGGAAATGGTGCGCTTCCTGCGGCAACTCGTGCCACGACATTTTCTTTGGTAGTATATGAACCCGAAGAAACTCAATATTTGTTGACTGCTTCGGGCTTTTACAACGGTCCGATTGATGGGATTTTAGGACCCCAAACCATCGCCGCACTGCGAGAAGCGCAAAAAGCTCTTGGACTAGATCGAACCGGGAAGGCGACTCCGGAAATCCTCGCCCGACTGAGAGAAGAAGTTGCCAAACGTCACAGCAGCGGGGCTACTCTTGACAATGGTAATAGTGCGTCCTACACCTTAGATGCGAAAAGCCCCAGAATTGCCGATGAAATCGCTCTCCGCAACCCTTGCCGAATTATTGCCCTGATTCCAATAGCTGGCGAAGACGAAGGAGTTAAGGCTCAAGTTTCTGCTTATTGCCCGATTCAAAAGCAGTCCTCAAGCACACTCATCTGCTGCGAATACATCACTCTTACCGGCACCGCTGCCGCTTTGGAACGGATCGGTGGGATGATTCCGGCATTGTTGATTGGCGGTTTACCGAAGTTTCTTTGGTGGAAGGCAACACCAGACCCTAACAATGCTTTATTCAAGCGACTGGCGGCAGTCTGCAATAATGTAATCGTCGATTCTTGCGAATTTAACCATCCAGAAAATGATTTACTCAGCTTGCAAGAGTTGGTAGAAAATGGCATGCCTTTAGCTGACTTGAACTGGCGCCGTCTGTCAGCATGGCAAGAGTTAACCGCTGAAGCTTATGATCCCCCACAGCGTCGCGCTTCTCTGCGGGAAATTGACCGAGTAACAATTGATTACGAAAAAGGCAATCCCGCACAAGCGTTAATGTTTTTAGGTTGGTTGGCAAGTCGGTTGGAATGGAGTCCAGTTTCTTATGAAAAAGAAAGCGGAGATTACCAAATAACCAAAATTAAGTTTCTTGCACAAGACCAACGCGAAGTGCAAGCCGAGTTAGCCGGTGTCCCGGTGGCTGATGTGGGAGAAATTAGTGGCGACTTGATAGCTTTGCGCTTGAGTTCGACCAATCCCCAAGCTGACTGCGGTACAGTTATCTGTTCGGAAACTGGTGGCTGTATGCGGATGGAAACCCAAGGTGGTGCCCAATCTTCTGGTTTATTTCAACAGGTAACTTCACTTTCTGAACAAAAGGCAGAAGTTTTGCTAAGTCAGCAGGTGCAACGTTGGGGTCATGAGGCACTTTTTGAAGAAACCCTTGCGGTTATAGCTAAGGTTCTAAAGTTGGGTAGTAAATAATGTTGGTTGTTAATAGTTAGTCGTTAGTAGAAAATACAACTAAGAATGGGTAATGTTAGTGGTTAGTGGTTAGTGGTTAGTAAATAACTGTTGACTATCAACCGTTAACAATCAACCAACAACGCTCGAACTAACAACTAACAATTAACAATGCCTTTAGTTATTGCCGGTGAACGCAGTGGGGTGGGTAAGACAACTGTCACGCTCACCCTTTTAGCATCTTTGTGCCGTCGTGGTGAAATAGTCCAATCTTTCAAAGTGGGTCCAGATTATATTGACCCGATGTTTCATCAGCATGTGACTGGTCGTGCTTGTCGCAATTTAGACACTGTGCTGACTTCCGAAGCTTATGTTCAAGAATGTTTTGCGCGTCACATCCATGAAGTGGATTTTGCCCTTGTAGAAGGGGTAATGGGGCTGTTTGATGGAGTTTCGTCATTAGCGAATGGTCATTGGTCATTTGCAAAAAACAAATTACCAAAGACAGATTTTGCCAGTACTGCTCATGTAGCGCGACTATTGGATTTACCTGTAGTACTGGTGATTGATTGTAGTCGATTGTCTGGTTCTGTAGCAGCGATCGCTTACGGTTATTGCTCTTTTGATCCGAGAATAAAAATTGCTGGAGTAGTGCTAAATCGCGTGGGAAGCGATCGCCATTTATCTCTACTCAAAGATTCCCTAGAACCTCTACAACTACCAATTATCGGTGTATTGCGACGTGAAGATAACATCACCATTCCCGATCGCCATCTGGGTTTAGTTCCTACAGCAGAACTTCCCCAACTTGATAAAGTTATCGAACGACTTGCCGATTTAGGTGATACTTGCTTTGACTGGGATCTTCTACTACCACTCTTGAAGTCAGAACGTCTTCCCCTCTCCCCCCCTTCCCACCTCCCCCCCTCCCCCTCTCCTCTTAGAGTCGCTGTTGCTCGCGATCGCGCTTTTAGTTTTTACTATCAAGATAATTTGGACTTGCTGCAACAACTGGGTGCAGAACTAATTTTCTGGAGTCCTCTGGAGGATACTGAGTTACCCAAAAACGTGCAAGGTATGTATTTCGGTGGAGGTTTTCCAGAAGTTTTTGCCCAGCAACTTGCAGAAAATACTAGCGCTCGTGAAGCTGTAAAAACAGCAATTATTGCCGGAATACCTACAATTGCTGAATGTGGGGGATTGATGTATTTGTGTGAGGAAATTGTTGATTTTCAGGGTAAATCTTGGTCAATGGTGGGAGTTTTGCCGACAACATCTGTAATGGGTGGACGTCTTAACTTGGGGTATCGTCGCGCAGTAGCTTTGCAAGATAGTCTGCTAGTAAATGCGGGTACAACAGTTTACGGACATGAGTTTCACCGTTCCCGCTTAATACCAGAACCGAATTTACCATTATTTCAAACTTACCGCTGTGATTCTGAGGAAACAACAGGTCATGAAGGATGGAGTTTACCTATGAATCTTCACGCTTCTTATATTCATATGCACTGGGGAGCGTGTCCAGAGATTCCGCAGCGGTTTATAAAAAATTGTTTTCTCTATGCAATATAAGCTAAGAAAGCAAGAATTAAGTATAAAGACTGAAAAAGCTCGTGTTTTACATAACAAGATGCAAGCTTAAAAAAAACAATGGACACATGGCAGATTGTACTGCCATGATATAGGTGTAATATTATCAACCTGTTAATAACTCGTTTCCAAATCGGAAATGTAATAACCACTCTATAATTCATCAATTAAAGTAGGGGTAATTTTTAATAATCATAAATACCTGACATAAAAAAGATGAGCAGACTTTTAGGGATTGCACTACTCGTCCTTGGCATTTACTTTTTGGGACAAAACATTATCTTTACTACTCATTACTCTCCCTATTTCTGGCGAGACATTCCGGCTGGTGCTTCAGTTATAGCGATTATGGGTGGAATTGTAAGTCTGCTATTTTTCTCCAGAGAAACTGGCAATATGGGGTGGATTTTACTTGGTATCGGTGCTGTTTTAGTCTTTTTGAGTGGTGGCATTATTTTAAAACCAACCAGCCTATGGAACTTTTTCCTTGCCTTTGCTGCTTTAACAGGTGGGTTTCAGTTAATAACACAGGGAAGACTTAGATTCTAAGGAATAAATTCATGAATTTGGGCGATTACTCTTGAGGTGCGATCGCCAATTATTTAAAAAAATAATTCCGGGACAAGGCTAATTTTTCAAGGATATCGCATTGATTTTCTGGTTAAGTTCTCGAATGCGACAAGATAGTTCACGAATAATATTTACAGCTATTTCTGGAGTTTCTTCAATCGCGTCGTATAGTTGCTCTTGAGTTAATTCTAAACATTCACAAGGTTCTAAAGTAGTCGCACAGGCATAATGAGCTTCCGTATCAAATACTGCCATCTCACCAAAGTATTTTCCCTTGTTAACTTCAGCCAGAAGCTTATCGCCAATATGAACTTTAACTTTACCGGAAACAACAATGTAAAGCGATCGCCCTTCTTCTGCCTGTCTAAAAATGGGATAATTAGCTGGAAATGACACCTCATCCATCACCGAAGCCAGCCGAACAATAAAATCATCCCGCAATTTCTCAAAAATGGGGACTTGGCGAACAAATAATAAACGGTCAACGCTAGTTAGCATAAGTGTTATTGGTTAGTTGATGGTTAACTATCAATCATGAACTTTTTAACTTGAGCGATTACAAGAGGGTGGGGATCGTTTTTCAATTGAGGTAAAAGTTTTAGAAGGACGCGGGGTGAAACTACACTCAAGTAGGCGATCGCTGCTTCTCGCACAAATCCTGTAGGATGACGCACAGTTGCGATAATTTCCGGAATCGTTAGTCGAATACAAGCAACTTGGGCAAAATGGAAGCAGCAAGCCAAGCACCAATCGGAAAGTGAATTTCCCAAGCTGATCAATCTGCGAGTGCGATCGCTTAATACCATTTGTTGATATTCAGCCATTCCTTTAGAGACTATATGCTGTAATTTTTCTTCAGGCGATCGTCGATCAAAAATATTTACCAGCACAGATTTACTTGGCAAATTGACTGTATGTTCTAAAATTTCTAACCCTCGTGCTAAGTTTACCCCAGACTCAGAACGAAGATTAAACGCTGCTGCCTGAATATTGTCCTGATAAAGCAGTTTCAGCAACATCAACAAGCGCTCTTTTACATCATTTTCTAATTCTAAAATTGCGCGTTTCAGTAACGATAATATAATATTTATGTTTTGACTTAATGGATATGTTTCTACAAAATGTTGTTTTTTTAAATTTATATAGCTTCCGTATAGTTGACCTTGAGTTTTAAAGTCTATATATGCAGCATAAATTTCACCTAATAATCTTAATTCCTGCTCAATTATAATTTCCACTTTTTTTTGATGGAATCTATCCACTAAACTAATAATTCCTTCTCGCTTATGCCTTTTAAGTAAAGTGCTAAGGATATGATCTCTACTTTTACCCCGAAATATTTCCAATTGCTCCCATAAAATATCCATTGCTTCTAAGGTGGGGATTTGACCAATAGTGCGCCAAGCGTAGATTCGCACTGCATCCGGTTTATAAATATTAGTAGCAAGGTTTAACAGCATCGGTAAAGCTTCGTTTTCTAATTGCACTAAGGCAACCATTGCTGTATTGCGAGTTGATTTATAGCAAAGCCCTGCTAATAACGCTGAGTAATACTCCTCTAATTGATTTGCGACAATCATTTCTAATACAGCACGACGCACCCGTAAAGAGTCATCTTGCAATAAATTGGGTATGTGAATCCGCAATGCTTGTAAATAAACAGATCCTCTTAATACTTTGACTCCATTTATTCGTTCCTGCTCTTGCTTATGAGTTAGCATTTTTCGCAAAGTATGCATTGCTGCTACTTTTTGCATTGGTGTTCCTTGACGTAATAGCAAGGCAGCGGCAGTACCTCGAATAAGGGAATTTTCTCGCGGGTGTAAGTACTCTTCTAGTTTCCCTAAATCTGGATTTTTTTCAGCTAGCCAAATGTAGCGTAAGGTAAGAGCAAAAACTTCTGGAGTAAGCTGTTCTTGACGCTGTGCTAATAATGTGCGGACTTCAGGTAAATAAGCTGCATTTGCACTTGCTGCAAGCATCAGTTCCAAACTAAACTTCTGTAAATCTGGGGTTAGCTTGACTAAGATCGATGCTAAAACTTCTGCGGCAGCTTGGGGATCAAATTGAGATAAAAGTTCAATGCAAGAGCGTTTATCTGCTTCTGTGCCCTTTTCTGCTAAAGTTTTTACTACTACCTGCTTGAATACTGAGAAATCTATATTTGAAGCAGTGATTTGACCTTGTTCTGCACTTGAGACTAACAATTCAACATAGCCTTTTTGCAGTAACCAAATTACGCCAAGACAAATCACAGCAGCGATCGCTGTTTCTAGCAATAATATTAAGTCGTGTCCAGTTATAGGCAAAAACCGCGTACACAGCCATAAACTGACTAAAATTACTATACCTGCCAGCCCAGCACCAAACGCTTCAGCAATACCTCCAGAAAATGTTTGCACTCGGCTACGAATTTTTGCAGGTATCGCTTGAAACAACAGTGGTCCGCTACTTGCAACAAACGTATAGCGCAGAAGTTCGTCTAAAAACTTGATTATCACTAAACCCCAGAAAAAGTTTTGCCCTTGCATCCCCAGAAATAAACCGAGCAAGGGGATAGTTATTGGTATCAAAACTATTACGCTCGCTGGTAATGTGGCAACGGCAACAAACACCCCAGAACGTTCAAGCAATCTGCTGGAGATAAACCACTGCATAATTAATTCGCACAGTCCTGTTATGCCACCAAATATCCCAAGAAAGCTGGCGATTTGTTTATCGTTATAATTTAACTTCAGTTGGGTGAGATACTGAAAATCGATTAAAACCCCCATCACTTGCAGCAACGCAAAAAACGCAAACAACAGCAATGCATAGCGCTTCAGCGGACCGCTAAGACGGCTTTTTGTCGAACGTGGTGAATAGGGAATCAGTCGTTGGGGAGTATTGGGAAAAGCTTGGCGATAATTATGAGTGAGATACCAGAGGATTAGAGTTCCTAAAACGATGAACCCAGCAGCGAAAGGAACGATGACGTTATGTAGCCCAACAAATAGCAGCAGTAAAGGTAAACTAAAACCGCTGAGGACATCAGCGACTAAAATACCACTGCTGATTAACGGGTAGGTACGCTTAATCTCGCGAATATTAAATAGTTGATTGGCAGCGATTGAGGTATTGAGGTCGTTGATAATGTAAAAGGCATCTACCCACAGTCGCAGCAGAAATATGCTTATGATCTGAAACGGTAAAACTTGCAAACCAAAAGGTAGTAAAATCAGTGGCAGCAACATAAAAGGTGCGATCGCCACAATTACCAAGCGCAACGGAAAAATCTTTTGCAGCCAAGAATAAAAAAAAATCAGCAGAGAACCAAGCGCGGCACTAGCAATATAAATCCAAGGCAGCGACTTTGCGCCATATTGATCTAAAAAAAGTGCTACCGTACTATCCTCAGACCAGCGTAATCCTATAGATGTGATTGTATAAAAAGCAAACATTAACCATGTGCGATCGCTTTCCTCCGGTCGGAGATTTACCCACTTGAGCAATCGTGGCTGTAAACCTTTGTTTTTCGCAGCAAAAGAGAGATTTTTTAGTTCCATGCAAGTTGTCTTTTCTGGTGTAGCCACCGCTCATTGGGGGCTAGAGATTAGGGAGAGTGGGAGATGGGGAGAGTGGAAGATGGGGAGAGTGGGAGATGGGGAGAGTGGAGGATGGGAGGAAAGAATTATTCTCCCCCTGTCCCAATACGGTTCAGATAAGCTTTTTTCTCCCCCCCTGCAACCCAAGTGCAACCCAAGCGCTTCCCCTGCCTGCCTCAACGGATAAATTTCTTAACTGAACCGTATTGCCCCCTGTCCCCCTGTCCCCCTGTCCCCAAAAATGGCAAAAGTCCTGAGCGACTGAGTATTATCTTTCCCACTCAGCGTTCAGGACTATCGTTTGTTAATTTATTTCAACGACCTACAAGTCGATTGTATTTATGTTTTAGAGAAAAACTCTTCTCTAAAACAATCGGATCGTTATTTCTTAGGCGATATGAGCATCATCATGTTTCGCCCTTCTTTTTTGGGCCATTGCTGTACCTCACCAAATGGCTCTAAGTCAGTTGCCATTTTCTTGAGCAAAGTTTCTGCTAGGTCGCTGTGTTGAATTTCTCTACCTCGGAACATGACAGTGGCTTTGACTTTATCACCATCTTTCAAAAAGCGCTCTGCTTGCTTGACACGCACGTTGTAGTCATGTTCTTCTATTTTGTAGCGCATCTTCACTTCTTTGACATCAGCTGTATGCTGCTTTTTCCGGGCTTCCCGCGCCTTCTTCTCTTGCTCAAATTTGTACTTCCCATAGTCCATAATCCGACAAACCGGCGGGTCAGCCTTGTCACTGAGTAGCACCAGATCAAGCTCTTTTTCTTCTGCTAGTTGCAGTGCTTCCTGAGGAGTGATAATTCCTAGTTGGGCGCCATCAGTATCAATGACCCGAATTTTCGGGAAGCGAATTCGTTCGTTAATTTGGGGCAGATCGCGAGTTCTTTTTTTCTCAATCACAGGCATTATGATTTTTGGGAGCTGTTTGTTTGTAAAGAGTTGGACTTGGTGTTGAGCACTACGCCTCAAGAAGCAATTGGACTCAACGCTTCCTGAGGACTCAAACTGAGAAAGTAGGCTATACTTCTATGGTAACTAATCCATAAAGTGGTTTATTGATTGTTGTATATGCCATTCTACTCACTGTGAGAGAATTTCTGCTTAATAGTTAATCTAAATTACACAACAGTCATAAACTTTAACTATTGTAACATTTTTTGTCATTTTTTTTACAGTTTTCTCCTTCAGTGTATTTTGCTAAAATAAATATTAAAGATCAAAGATATATCAAGAACTTAAGTAATTTTTGATACTAGAAAATACTAAAAATTACTTGTTACCGAAAGCGAGTAATAAGTTGATATATATTTACATTGCCTTTTATGGCTAGATAAAAGTAAGAAGCGATCAGAAGCATTAAGAAGCAGAGTAACTCCAAATTAAACTGCTACAACTAGCTTGCACTGGTCAGCGGTTAGTAGCTAGTAGGTAGTGATTAGTGGAAGAACTAACAACTATCAACACTTCAATAATCTAAAATCGAAAATAAATATTATGCCCTACGAAAACTTAGAAATTTCCACGCGATCGCCTGTTCTGTCTTGGGCTAATCACCCTTTAAAATCAGACGAACTTCAAATGGCAAAGAACGTAGCATCGCTGCCATTTGTATTTAAACACGTAGCATTGATGCCAGATGTTCATTTAGGTAAAGGTGCGTTAGTTGGTTCTGTAATTGCCACAAAAGAAGCAATTATTCCGGCTGCTGTCGGTGTAGATATTGGTTGCTTCGTCGGAGATACTTTGATTCCTCTGGTAGATGGGAAATCATATCCTATCAAAGAGTTAGCTGCTCGAAGTGAAGAGTTTCTTGTTTATGCCTGTACCTCTACCGGGAAAATTGTAGCAGCGAAAGCAACTGCAAAACTTACCAGAAAAAATGCCGCACTGGTGAAAGTGATTTTGGATAACGGTGAAGAAATTATTTGCACACCGGATCACCAATTCATGCTGCGGGATGGAAGCTATGAGGAAGCACAAAATCTTCAACCTGAGACATCTTTAATGCCTTTCTATTCAAAAGTAGATAAAGATGGCTATACCTTAATCGCTCAACCCTACTCCGGTAGATGGCAAAAAGCACACTGGATTATTGCTAGATCCGGGTTACTCGGAAAAGTTAATAAATTTGAAGGGCAAAGAACCGTAATTCATCACCGGAACTTTAATGAATCAGATAATCGACCAGAGAATCTTGAGTTCATGGGCGATCGCGCTCATTCTGCTTATCATCGTAACTTAGTCGAACGTAACCAACACTGGCAATCCCCAGAATTTGAAGAAAAACGAGTAGCTGCACTTGCGAAAAAAGCCCAAACTCCAGAAGGATACGAATATTACGCTGAAAGAGGTACTAAAAACATCCTTCAGTACATGCAGCAACAGCCAGAACATTTTAAACAAGCACTTGCTGATAATGGTATACGTGGAAAGCAATATTTGTTAGCTTACAACCCAAGTGAAAAAGGCAAAGCAAAATCAAAAGAAATTGCTAACAGGTATTACACTTGCGACATTTGTGGCACAGAAGTCAAAACTCCAATTGGACTCCACAACCACCGCAGGAAAGAACATCAGTGCAATCACAAAATTGTCGCAGTGCTTCCTTTAAACTACACAGAAGATGTTTACTGTCTAACAGTGCCGGAGTACCACAATTTTGCCTTGAAAGCAGGCGTTTTTGTTCACAACTGCGGTATGTGCGCTATCAAAACACCATTCAAAGGTGAACAACTCGAAGGCAAACTGAAAAAAATCCGCTTAGATATTGAAGCCGCAATTCCAACTGGATTTAACGAAAACAAAGACGTTGAAAAATCCGTCACTAATTGGCAACGCTGGGGTGATTTTAAAGACTTACATCGCGGGGTGCAAGACTTACAAGGTAAAGCTATGAGACAGTTAGGTTCTCTTGGGGGTGGAAACCACTTTATCGAAGTTTGCCTTGATACAGAAAACTTTGTTTGGCTGATGCTCCATTCTGGTTCCCGCAACATCGGCAATAATCTAGCACAATGCCATATTCACACTGCGAAAGAATTAGCAAAAATGGCAGGTAATAACTTACCTGACCCAGATTTAGCTCATTTTGTCGCTGGTACGCCTGAATTTCAAGCATATTGGCACGATTTACAATGGTCGCAGGATTATGCGCGTGTTAACCGCGATGTAATGATGGCGCGTTTTAAACGCATCGTTGAGAAGCATTTAGCGGGTGGAAAGGCGATTAAGCCTTTATTAGAGGTGAATTGCCATCACAATTACGCCGAAAAAGAAGTACATTTCGGCGAGGATGTGTATGTCACTCGCAAAGGTGCAGTCCGCGCACAAGAAGAAGATTATGGCATTATTCCCGGTTCAATGGGGGCAAAATCCTACATTGTTAAGGGAAAAGGTAATGCTCACAGCTTCTGTTCTTGCAGTCATGGTGCGGGGCGTTTGCTATCTCGAAAGAAGGCAAAAAATACTTATACGCTGGATGATTTAATTGAGCAAACAAAGGGTGTAGAATGTCGGAAAGATACAGGCGTTTTGGATGAAATTCCTAGTGCTTACAAGCCGATAGAACAAGTTATGGCAAATCAATCAGATTTGGTTGAAGTTGAGGCAACGCTAAAGCAAGTTCTTTGTGTGAAAGGATAAAAAAAGTAGGGTGGGCAATGCTCACCTTTTTTTAACGCAGAGGAGCGCGGAGTTAAGTGCAGAGGAGGGCAAAGAAATAAGAGCAGAAAGAGTTGAGTTTGATGCTCAAATGTTTTTTAGCAGGGCAAAAGTGAGCAATAAGCATGAAATTTGAAAGAATCTCAGGCATTAATGTTGCAAGCGGAAATCTTGTGCCAATAACTTGCAAACCCCCGATTTTTTCCAGTTCTGGAAGTCACTGGGATGAGATTATGGTTGAGCAGCACTGTTTACCTGCGTTTGAGTCTCCAGAGCTTTGCTTGCAGCACCATAGCATCAGTATTATGCTTGGTCAAACATATCAAATTGATTGGCGAATAGCTGGTGGACGGTTACACAGCACGCAGATGAGGAAAGGTGAAATTGGCATCACTCCCAAAGGTGTTCCAACTCAAGCTCGCTGGCATCAAGATGTGGAATTTCTCCTACTGTCTATTAATTCCAGACTATTGAAGAGAGTAGCAGATGAGATGCTGATTGGAAGCGATCGCATAGAAATTATCCCTCAACGTGGAATTCCCGATCCGCACATTTTTCACTTAGGAATGGCACTGAAAGCAGAGCTTGAAGCCGGATGTCTATCTGGTAAACTTTACGGTGAATCAGTAGCTACTGCTCTAGCTGTGCATCTCCTCAAACGCTATTCTGTATCACATAACATAATTCCAGAACCTGAGAATAATCTTTCTTGGCGACAGCTGCAACTTGTAATTGATTATATTCATGACAACATAGAATTAGATTTAAGTTTGACAGAATTAGCTGCTTTAATACAAATGAATTCTTATTCTTTCTGTCGTTGGTTTAAATGCTTATCGGGTTTGTCTCCACATCAATACGTGATTAAATGTCGCATTGAACGTGCCAAAGTTTTACTTACTTCTACTCAGTTACCTATTATTGAAATTGCTCTTAGTGTTGGCTGTTCTAGCCAAAGCAACTTTACAACTTTGTTTCGCAAGCAGGTGGGAATAACACCTAAAGAATACAGAAAAATTAAATAATTTATAGCTTCTAGTAAATGCTTAAGCGTTTATTATAATAGGTGATTTTGCTATTCTGCAAGATTTCAAAATAACCAGCGCAAATTTTCAGAAGACGGGGGTATCACTAGTGATTTATCCTCAAATTAGCGATCGCACTTGTCCGTATAAACGAAAATATCATGCAGAACAGCCAATACGAGCAACAATACAAGCAAGAAGTAATTGATTTTTTTAATAGCAGAACAACCTACGACAATGATTACACCATTCGTCGCGCTCTTCCTTTACTAGATTTAGTTCCGTTACAAAAGAAACAAAAAGTATTAGATTTAGCAACTGGTACAGGTATAATTGCTATTGCAGCAGCACAAATTGTCAGTGAAGGAAAAGTAGTTGGAGTAGATTTTTCTTCAGGAATGCTCGTGCAAGCACAACACAAGATTGATGATTTAGGATTGCAAAATATCGAATTAATTGAAGCCGATGCAGAGTATATAAACTTCGATAATGAAAGTTTTGATATAATTTTTTGTTCTACAGCAATAGTATATTTTAGAGACATACCTGCTGCTCTAAGCAAGTGGTATCGTTTTCTGAAAAAAGGTGGAGTTGTGGCATTTTCTTGTTGCTCTGAGGAATCCTGCGAAGCACCACGCATTATTGCAACCTGTGCGAAATATAATATTTCTCTTTTCAACATTAATGATCCAACAGGTACACCCGACAAGTGTCAAGATATGCTCGCAAAAGCTGGATTTAAAGATATTAAAGTTAAGTCTCAGCAGTTTGGTTTTTACCGCAGTCTTGAGCAAGCTAAACAATGGAATGGAGGATGGTTTCATCCTAGAGAAAATCCTTTGCTATACGTGTCACCTGAGCAAATGGCAGAATTGAAAGCAGAATATTGTCAACAAAGTGAGGGTTTGGTAACTGAACAAGGTGTCTGGTATGAAAATATGATTTTTTTTGTAACTGCTTGCAAGTGCAGTTAATAAAAATGGAGAATAACTTAAATGATCGACGATTACAAACAGCAAGTTGCTGAACACTTCAATGCAAGAGTTGACTATGATAGTAGTGAAATAGCGCATATTCGCGCTTTGGGTTTACTTGAATTAGTGCAATTGCAAAAAGGGCAGAAAATATTAGATATTGCCACTGGTACAGGTATTATTGCTATCGCTGCATCAGAAATTGTGGGTGATGAAGGTAAAATTATCGGTGTGGATATTGCCCAAGTTTTATTAAAAAAAGCACAAGAAAAGATAGAAAGTACAGGTTTAAAAAATATTGAATTAATTGAAGCTGATGCGGAAGATTTAAAGTTTGCTGAAAACAGCTTTAATGCAATTTTTTGTTCTTCAGCGATTGTTTTATTTACAGATATTCCGGCAATTTTACGCAATTGGTATAACTGGCTTAAGCCGGGTGGAGTTGTTGCTTTTCATGCTTGGGCAGAAACGGGGATGATGACACCGATTATTACTAAAGCTTGCGCTAAATATGGCGTTTCTCTGCCAAATATTCATCAACAACTGGGTACACCTGAAAAATGTGAAAAGCTGTTACAACAAGCTGGTTTTCAAAATATTGAAGTAAAAATTAAACAATTGGGTAAATATCTCAGCGTTGATGATGCGAAAAAGTGGTGGGGTGGTACTTGGCTTCACCCCAAAAATCCCTTGTTGGAATTATCAGCGGAGAAAATCGAAAAAATCAAGGCTGAATATGCAACACAAGTTGAAGCTTTAGCAACTGAGGAAGGTGTTTGGCTAGATATTACTACTTTTTTTGTGTTGGCGAATAAGCGAGCATAAATGACAATCTAACTTGTCAAATTATTCAGCCAATTAACCAAATCTTCTTCAGTAGCAAAATCTAGTAATGCTTCCCCTAAGTCTTCCAATTCTGTAAGAGATAAATTCTCAATTTGAGACTGTAATTGCAGGTTAATTGCACCAATTCTACGAGTTAGTAAGCGCATAACAAGCCGTAATTCTGATTGTCTTCCTTCTTCTCTTCCCTCTTGAAGAATTTCTTGATAAATTACAGATTCTCTCATATCTTCCCTCCGAAAAAGTTGACGAATTAGCTCTGTATCGAACACTAACCCTGCTAGCAATTGTGTACATACCGAGATGCTTTGCTGGATTGCTGTTTCTTCAATCATACTCACTTGAACTGCAATCTGTTGAAGCAAGGTTTCAGGCGAATCTGTTTGTGCTAGAGTTGCCAAGGGAAGTAAAGCAGAAGATTAGGACTTACGCACTGTACAAATTAACCATAATATGTGTCGCGGTTTTTGGTCGTTTCAGGCGCTTCGCACAACCCCGATTTATTCCCATATTTGTGTAGGCGTAGACCGTCGTAGACATCGCTGAGTGTTAAACATGGCTGAAATACCCAAATTGCGTGTAGTAGTTATGTACGATGCGTAAGTCCTAAAGATGTCAGCAAAGGTTCTGGATTTTGCTCCCACATTCGGATAATGCGGTAGCGGTGAGAGGTATTACGCGCGGTAAATTGCTCAACAAATGCAGCTTCTGAAGAAGTCGGTTTAAGAAAAATTACTACCTGCTCAATATCGCAGTTATATTGACGATAAAGCCGCACCCACTAGTCTAGCATCCGCAACGGCAAAGGTGGAGTCGATGCGGGTATGGTTTGAAACTCTATGTGTAGAATTTGATTGGCGGTTTGCAGAAAAGTTACTGAGTCAGCGCGGATAGGTTCCTAATTTAATTCGGTTTTGAGGATTTGAATATCCTTCGGCTCAGATTCTAGTAGCCAGCGGATGAATTGTTCTGGATACTGCTCAACTAGATATTTTAGGGTGTTGTCGTATGTCACTTAAACATTAGCTAGTCAAAAACTAATGTAGAGACATTGCAATGCAATATCTCTACAAATGAACTCAAAAAAAATCAAGTATGCTTGATGTAATATTGTGTCGGATGAATCAAAATTACATTGTCAAAGATTGAGTATCAGTTTCAATTAACTTCGCCAAATCTCGCAAGAATCCAGCAGCATCAGCACCATAAATAATCCGGTGATCACAAGTAATATTTACCTGCATTTGTTGCTTGACGCCAAACAAACCATCAGTTGTGGCTACGACTTGCGGACTGGATGCACCGATCGCTAAAATTGAACCTTGTCCGGGTGGTAAAATTGCATCAAATTTGTCTACACCAAACATCCCCAAGTTGGACACGGTAAATGTGCCGCTGTTGTATTCTTCTGGTTGCAACTTTTTGACTCTTGCACGCTCTACCAAAGACTTCCAATTACGTGATAGAGAATATATATCCACCATGTCTGCATTTTGCAACACTGGTGTAATTAATCCGCCATCATCCATTGCGACTGCTACAGCAACGTTAATGTCATTGTGATACACAATACCTTGTTCTGAGTAACTAGCATTTAGCAACGGGTGTTTTTGCAATGTCACCGCTACGGCTTTCGCCAATAGTGCTGTCATTGTTACACCTTTAGATTTTATCTGTTTGTAAAGCTTGTCTAACGCATCAGTGGTAATTGTGTAACCTATATGAATCACAGGTACAGAGAGGCTGGCTACCATATTCCGCGCTACGGCATTTTGGAAAGTAGTCAGCGGCACTATATGACCCGGAATGCCTGCTGCTGGCATCGGCGCAGGTGCAGATGCGGCGACTGGCGTAGGTGCAGGTGCAACGGTCTTAGTTACCTGTGCAGGGGGTGGAGATGCAACGGGTGCGGCAGCGGGTTGCTTAGTACCAACAGACGCCTCGACATCCTCAGCCACGATGCGTCCATAGGGACCGCTACCCGTGAGGTTACTTAGATCAACCTTCATTTCCTTCGCCAACTTGCGAGCGCGGGGTGAAGCTATTAGCCGTCCTTCCCGATGATTGGAGCCATTTTGAGATGCCAAGGCAGGTGTTTCAACCGCTGGTGGTGCCATTTGTCCGGGAGCGGTGGCAGCGGTAGCTTGAGATGTAGCTTTCTCACCACCTGCGTTCGCTTGCGCGATCGCTTGCTCTATTTCCGCTTCTGTTTCTGCCAATAACGCGATCGCGGAACCTACAGGGGCACTATCGCCAGCTTGCACGAGAATGGTGGCGAGATATCCCTCATAAAAGGATTCTACATCCATATCTGCCTTATCTGACTCAACAACCACCACTGTTTCGCCTTTTTCCACTTTATCGCCTGGAGATTTTACCCAGGAAACAATTTTGCCCTCAGTCATGGTGGAACTCAGCGCCGGCATAAATACTTCTTGAATGCTCATAGTCGGGTGGTTTTGAAATCGATAATTTATGGACTTTAGCAGCTTTTGCTTTATGCGAATTGTAGCTTGACCCAGGAATTTTAGATGTTCGATTTTAGATTTTAGAGCCAGAGGGGGGGAGTGGGGGAGGGGGAGCAGACGGAGCAGGGGCAGCAGGGGCAGCAGGGGGAGAGTAATTTTGCCCAATGCCCCATGCCCGATGCCCAATGCCCAATGCCCGATGCCCAATGCCCAATGCTCTATTCCTGGAACCTAAAGACACCACAAAGGTCTATATGATTTATTCTCCTCATCATGGCTCACTAAGATAAAAAAGCTACTGAAGTGTAGAGGATATAAGGTGAAATTTGCATCTAAAATTCAGAATTGGTAGTCTACGCATTTAAAATTTCTGTTTAATTTTATGTCGGGATTGAAGTTATTTTCGATTTTCATACTGAGTATCTTTGCCACTGTTGGGGCTGGATTTTATATCATGCACCGCCAGCCGTCAGCATCGATTTGGTTTGATGACAATGGACAACAGCAATTTTCGGCAATACCACAAGCTCAACATATTGAGGTATATCCAGAAAGAGAGAGTTATAAAACTATACCTCTAGAAAAATTAAATTCTGCTCTCCAAGGCAGCGACCCAGCTACACTTGCCCTGAATGCTTTTAATGATGTCGTATCAGAGAAAGCAACGCGTAAGGTGGAGGTAGTTTATCCGCAACCAAATCAGGCGATGGTGACGATTACACAGATGAAGCAAGCGGATAATGCTGTTGGTCCCGTTAAATATCGCGTGGAAATGACAACCTTTGGGCGATCGCTTTTAATTAGTTCACCCCCCGTTTGGCAAATTGTCTGGGCAGGCTCCCAGGTACAATGTTGGTCTGGGAACCGCCCTCACAATAATTCAATTTCAACCTGTAGATAGATGCGCTCTTGAGTTAAAAATTGTGAGTGAGGAGCCGGGAGTTAAAAGTTAAAATTGATAACCCATAACTCAGAATTTAGACATCGCCACGAATTTCTTCTACAACGCCATCGCGCAGAACGATTTCGACCTGCATTTTGCTAATCAGGTTATCACCTGGTTCTACCCGGAAAAAGCCTTCCATTTGAAATTGGGGGACTTCTTGATCCAATTCAAGAAACTGCACTTGCTGGAGGTTTTGCAGACTTTGATTTTTCTGCTCTAGCAGTTCGCTTTTCTTTTGGTTGACTTGGACTTGGATATTTTCGATTTGTTGCAGGGTTTGGGGTCCAGGAGGTTGTAAGCTCTGCTTTTGAATTTCAGCAACGGCTCTTTGTCCTTGAACGTCTAGCTGTTGCAATTGCTGATCGGTTTGATTGATCTGCGTTTGCAGTTGCTGTTGTACTTCGTCTTTCCAGAGGGGAGTGACAATGACTTTGACATTAACGACTCGCTTTAAAAGCAGTTGAGGTTTGGAGACATCCATAAAAGTTTCACGTTCACTCTATTTGTTTGCAGTGGAAATTATCAGGCAAACATGCCGTCAATAATATCGCGATAGCGTTCCATGACGACGTGACGGCGAATTTTTAAGGTTTGTGTCATCATGCCATTTTCTATAGAAAACGGCTCCAGGATTAGTTTAAAGGGACCAATACGGTCATCCGCTCGATAACCTGGACGATTTTGCACTTCCCGATTCAATTCTTGCCGAAATAAATCCTGGCTCATTTTACTCTCAAGCTTTATTTTTTGACTTGTCGTCTCGGTAACATTGTCGTTCTCTATACATAATTCTAGATTCTGACTTTCTGCCCATTTTTGCAGAGCTTCCAAATTTGGTACAATCAAAGCACCCACGCTGCGCTTATCTTGCCCGACAAGCATTATTTGGTCGATATAAGGCGATCGCAGGCAGGCATCTTCAATCGGCTGTGGCTCGATGTTTTCGCCGTTGCTTAAGACAATGGTATCCTTTGCCCTGCCGGTCAGCACTAAATCTTTTCCTGGCGTTACCCAACCCAAATCCCCACTGTCAAACCAGCCTTCAGAATCAATTGCTTTTGCTGTCGCTTCCGGATTTTGGTAATATCCTTTCATGATTTGCGGTCCTTTCAACAGCACTAAACCTTTTTCCCCAGCTGGTAAAGGTTGGCGAGTTTCTGGATCGACAATTTTATTTTCTGTACCCGGAAGTGGTTGTCCAGATGAACCGCGTAAATTCCGCCAAGTACGACGGACATTTGTAACCGGAGAAGTTTCTGTCAAACCATAGCCTTGTAAAATTTCGACGCCAATTATTTCAAAGAAATCATCAATGTGCTTGGGAAGCGCACCACCACCGCTAATCATCTGCTTAATTTTTCCTCCCGTCGCTTCTCGTACTTTGTTATAAACTAGTTTTTCTCCTAAGGCATGAAGGGGAAGCAATGCAGATGCTTGTATACTTGCTGATAATCGCTCAATTGCTGATGCATCAAGATGATTTAAACTCAAATTTTGAGCGATTCGCCGCGCTTTGATATACTTATCACTAATTGCCAGTAACGAGTTTATTAAACGTTGTTTTTTCTCAGGTTGTTCGCGAAACTGCTTTTGCACACCTTCATAAATCGATTCCCACAAACGCGGCACACCCAGCATGTAATTAGGTTTAAATTCTTTTAAATCCTTTTTTACAGAGCGTAAATTAGTGTAAATTTGGCTGCACCCTTGAGAAAGTAAGTAATATTCAACTGTTCTTTCGTAAACGTGCCAGCTAGGAAGAATGCTGAGGACAATATCTCCTATTTCTGGTTGTACGACTGTCCCAAAGGTGGTAAGTTGGTGCATTAAATTACCATAAGTGAGCATTACGCCTTTGGGTTTGCCTGTAGTGCCCGATGTGTAAATTAAAGTTGCCAAATCATTGCGTTTTTGTTGCGCTGCTTGTAGGGTATGATTTGCGCCAGTTTCCATCAACTGCGAAAAGTTTAACACCTTCAAAGTTTCTTCCGACGCTGCTGCTTCATCGGAAAGTAAGATGATGAATTGAATTGGTAGATCGTTGAGACGCGATCGCAATTTATTCAATGTCTTTAAATCTTCGACAACCAGCGCTGTACTACCACTATTAGCGATAATAAATACTAGTTCTTCCTTTTCAGCTTGGGAACTACGCACCGCATCTACTCCCCCAGCCGTCATAATACCTTGATCGGCAATAAACCAGCGAGGGCTGTTGTCAGCAATTAAAGTTAGGCGATCGCCTACTTTCAGTCCCAACGCTTGCAAACCTGCGGCAAATTGCTGGATTTTTTCTAATAGCTGAGTATGAGTAATTACAACTTCTGGTTTAGCGTGAGGATCGCGCAAAGCCACAGTATCACCGCATCGTTTTGCTACCAAATCCCAAATTTCTGGTAGCGTCTCCACATGAGAAAAATCTGCTAAACGCTTTAATGCTAGCCGCTCTTGCTCAGAAATTTGAGAAAATATATCAGCATTAACAGGAGTTTTCGACATTACACATTATCTCCTAAATCATAAATTGTTGTGTTTGTGTGCATATTCCGTCATTTGACTAAAATAGCCGACTTCAAGATACATAACTACTTGTATCCATACTAAATTTCCAGATTTACCTAAATAGATTTAAAGAAATCTATGTTAATATTAATTTACATAGATTAAAAGCAATGAAACTTGCTGTTAATGAGCTGTAGCTAACAACAATGACTGAGGTGGAGAGTAAAAAATCAAAACTCTACACTTCATCTTTGAGTTGACCATTTATTACTAACAGGCGGTGATTAGCAATGGATTTGCTAAATATTATATTACTGACATCGATTAATGTCTTTGCTTGTCTTGCTTTTCCTAGGCTTATATCTATCATTTCTAATCTGAAAACCAAGCATATTCAAGCATCGCAGGTGTCTTCTACATCACAAAAAACTAAATACGAAATTACCAGTTTTCCCTATTGTACAAGTTACTCATTAACTGCTAGTCCAGTATGTAAGTTTCGTCCAAATTTTTGTGCAAAATGTTCTTCCTGAAAAGTAGGTACTTTGTAGCGAAAGCAAAATCTAAAATATTCTTTGTACCTTAGCGTCTACAAGTAAGGAATACGTTATTTACACCACGATGCTGGGTAAATAAAATACAGAACCTAAAAAGAGAAAGTCATATATAAAGCTTTTTTTACTCCTGAATCCTGAATTCTGGTGTATTTTATCTTAACAAAACTTATCTTAATTATTTTTTATAGTAACCACAAGAAATTCCAACTGTTGCAGTTGTTAAATTCGAGTGATTTTGCTTAAAACTAAAAATAGTAGTTAACAATACTAAAAAAGGAGCAATGATTTATGGGTTTGATGAATGGTCTATTCTTAACGTTGATATCGGCGATCGCTTGCCTTAGCTTACCGAAGCTGCTATCTTTGGTTTTGGTTCGTCAAACCCAACGCACTGCATCATTGCCAATTGTCACAACATCAGAAAAGACTTATTGAGAAGTTCCAAGTTTTCCTTAAAAAGTTATCCAGCATTTAAAGTGGATACTTTTGTGAATACTGCATTGTAGGTTGGGTTTCAGTATTAGGAAATCCAACTGATGCAGCTTTTGTATCTTGTGAATGCGATCGCACCTATATTGAGTTAGGAAAAAATTTTTCTACAGTGCAACTAAAACCCGGTAATAGGGTAGAAGTTATAGTATCATCACTAAAAAGAGTTACTGCCAACTTGAGTATACCTTGTTCGCGGCAGTAAACCTCTAATTTACGCGATCGCCAATCAGCAATCCAATATTCTTTCACACCTCTTGAAGAATAAAGCTTTAGTTTCGCTTCTCTATCTCTTCTTTGGTCTTCTTTGCTTCCAGACAAAACCTCTATTACCAACTCAGGAGCACCAGTTAAATGTCCCGCTTCATCTAACATCAGTGCCAAAGTTTCTTTGCTAACCCAAGCTACATCTGGAATCACATTATCTGATTCGGAAAACAGAACACCCAGACCAGGAATTGTTTCCCCTAAATTACTACTTTCAGACCAAGCATCGAGTTGTCGGAAAATTTTGCCGCAAGTTTGCTGATGTCTAAAATGTGGTGCTCTGGTCACAAATAATTCTCCATCAATTATCTCATATTGTGTCCCTTCATTTTCTGGGAGAAGTTCTAAATCTTGAATTGTCCAGCGTATTCCTTCTGTTAGCATATAATTTTTCCGCTAACGCCTTTTGTGTAGATGTAATATTGTAACGCAAGCATCCGATTATTGCTTAGATCGCCGTAGTTGTGTATCAGATTTTCCTCTCCTTCACAATAAAGAGGCTAGTAAATCTTTAGTCATGAGAAAACGGTCATGACGTTGATACCCGCTTCTGTGATAAAGACGTTGGGCATCAGGATTTTCAAAATCTACTTCCAAATGAAGTGCTTGGACTCCCAAAACTCGGCAGGCATCCTCGACAAATACCAATGTTTGAGTTCCAATCCCTTGCCCGCGATAGTTGGGGCGAAGGTAAAACTCGTCAATAAAGGCATCTCGCCCCCTGTATTCCAAGCTGTAGCCAAGTGTCAAAATAATGTAGCCGATCGCATCATCTTCTTGCTGAATTAGCCAACCTTTCCCTAAAGACTCATCAGTTAAAAATTGTGTGAGTACATCGCGATCAATATTTTCATCAAATGGCAAATTCTCATTGTGATGAAACTCTCGAACAAACTCTAAGAGAGTAGTAAGATCGGCGATCGCTGCAACTCGATAGTTAATCGTCACAATACATTTCCTAAAATCAACAAAAGTTTGTTCTTATAGTCCCAGGTTTATAGCTTGTCGGCTTTTTTCAATTATTTTGATTTTCACTTCTTACTATCCCGTCGCCATTTACCCCTTACAAGACGAATTTCATCAAAACTATAGTTATCACCCAGATATTCTTTAATAGGTGTTAAAGCAATATCTCCGAGAATTTCTAATACTTGCAAAATTTTCTGCTGCTTTTCTAGCGGAACTAACAAATTTAAATCGACAGGCTGATTTTTATCAATCAAATCTGAAAGATGACGAATGATTGTAGTAGGGCGAAAATTGCGTTTTTGGGCAATCTCTTCAACAGTTAAACCTTGTTGATGTAACTGGAAAGTAAAATATTCCGTCTCCGTAGGTAAGGCAACAGAAGATGTAGAAGTAACATTTGTTTTTTCTTCTGATAAACCTTGCTCTTGACAGTAAGCACGAATTTCTTTCAAAAATGTCTCGCCATACTGAGCCAGTTTATGACTACCAACACCCGAAAGTTTGCCAAATTCAGTGAGTGTTTTCGGTTTGGCTTGTGCCATTAATTTTAAAGTAGAATCGGGAAAGATAACATAAGGTGGAACAGACTGTTCATCAGCAAGTTGTTTGCGAAGCGATCGCAATCGATAAACTAGCATTTCCACTTCTGCGGCTTTTTCGCTATCCCCTTCCCAAATCGGCTTTTGCGCGACGGTAATGGCTATAGAAACTGTGCGCTGTTTTCGCATCACTTCCCAACTCAAAGCGTTCAATTTCAAGACAGAGTAACCATCGGCAGTTTGTTCTAATAAGCCTTGATGTAAAAGCGATCGCCCTAACATTCGCCATTCATCGACACTTTTATCTTTACCAATACCGTAGGTAGAAAGTTTATCATGTTCGTTTTGGGTAATCTTTTGTGTTTTCGCTCCGCGTAACACATCAATAATATGAAGCATCCCAAATCTTTCTTTACAACGCGCTACGCAAGATAGAAATTTCATCGCTTCAATTGTCCAATCTTGCACAGGTTTGGGAAAACGACAATTATCACAGTTACCGCAATTACCCGGAAAACGTTCGCCAAAATAACCTAACTGAATTGTCCGCCGGCAATCTGTACCTTCCGCATAATCAATTACCTGACGTAATTGTTGCTTGGCGATTAACTGTTCTTGTGGATCGGTTTTTTGATTAATACTCCATTCAATGGTTTTAATATCACTGTAATTGAAAAACATTGTACATCGAGATGTTTCGCCATCTCTACCCGCTCTGCCTGATTCTTGATAATAACTTTCTAAATTGCGCGGTATATCAAAGTGAATTACAAACCGGACATCCGGTTTATTAATTCCCATTCCAAAAGCAACAGTTGCAACCATGACGCGCACATCATCTCGAATAAATCGAGTTTGATTTTTTGTGCGTTCTTCGTCAGTTAAACCTGCATGATAAGAAATTGCTGCAACTTTATCATTTTGCAGTTTAAAAGTGAGTTCATCAACCTTTTTGCGCGTCAAACAATAGATGATTCCCGAACCTTCATTTTCTCTAACAATTTCTAATATTTCCGCGTAAGCAGACTTAGTTTTAGAGCGAATTTCATAATAGAGATTTTGACGGTTAAAACTGGCAATATGAATACTTGGTTGCTTTAATGCCAGTTGTTGGATAATATCATTACGGACTCGATCTGTGGCAGTGGCGGTAAGGGCGAGAGTGGGTACATTTGGATAGCGTTTCCGCACTAACCTCAACTGACGGTATTCTGGACGAAAATCGTGTCCCCATTCCGAGACACAGTGCGCTTCATCAATCGCAAAGGCAGAAATACCGATTTGGTGATGTACTAAATCGAGAAAAGGGAGAAACCTTTCGCTTAATAAGCGTTCTGGAGCGACGTAGAGTAGTTTAACTTGACCTTTGAGAATCGCTTCTTCACGCGATCGCGTTTTATAAGCATTCAGACTACTATTAAGAAATGTTGCGGAAATATTATTATTCCGCAATGATTCTACTTGGTCTTGCATCAAAGCTATCAACGGGGATACCACTACCGTTAAGCCTTTTTTCAAGATAGCTGGTAGTTGAAAACACAGCGATTTTCCTCCCCCCGTAGGCATAACAATCAGTAAATCCCGATTTTGCAGCGCATCCTCGATAATTTGCCGTTGTCCAGGGCGAAATCTATCGTAGCCAAAGTTGTATTTTAGCGCTTGTTCTAAATTGGGATACTGAAGCATAGCGATCGCTTATTTCGGGCTTTTTGCCAGGGTAGTTATGAAGATAACAAGATTTTAAGATGGTTGCTACAAAATCGGCGATCGCACTTGTTGGGAATATATAAGCTTAATTGAAGCGCGATCGCTATAATATCACGTCCGGATAATTCCCACAGTCGTTGCACCCCACCCCGCCAAAGCTGTGCTTTGTCTCCCCTCCCCGCTTGCGGGGAGGGGATTAAGGGGTGGGGTTCTGCGGGTTTAGTAACTAATCAAGCTGTAATCACTTCAATATAAGCATTAGCCACAACTGAAGAAGCTGTAATAACTACAACAAGTTGAATGAACAAACTTTTGTTACCGAAAAAACTGGGTCTAAAGCCCCGTCCTAGAAGGACGGCTTTATTTAAACTGGGCATACGGATGTGATATCATAGTTATGGCACTGCGGTAATACGCCTAGATAGCCAACGTTGGTAGCTCGCCATCCACAATGCTCAGCTGAGTGCGACATAGTGTGGGAATGAGAAATAAAAAATTTGAATAAATCGTTTCAAACGCGGTCGGACAGTCCGTGTACGCTTGTGGACGTATCCAAACGGGGATATTTGAATGCTTGCATTTAGGTGTCTAGGGAGGACGGATGAAGCAAGAATCCCCATGCCTTTAGGCATGGGAGTGTCAATAAGGTGCAAGCATTTATAACAAACGACTACCCGATTTCGATAAACGAGTACCCGATTTCAATAAACGAGTACCCGATTTCAATAAACGAGTACCCGATTTCAATAAACGAGTACCCGATTTCAATAAACGAGTACCCGATTTCGATAAACGAGTACCCGATTTCAATAAACCAGTACCCGATTTCAATAAACCAGTACCCGATTTCGATAAACGAGTACCCGATTTCAATAAACGAGTACCCGATTTCGATAAACGAGTACCCGATTTCAATAAACGAGTACCCATTTATAATTAATGCTTAATTTGTTAGCTTAAATTGTAAGAATTTGTTATGATGAGTACGCTATAGCTGTGATCGCAGTAAATAAGTATCCATTTATAATTAATTCTTAAGCTGTTGTTGCTAACAGACAAACATTCGTAACGTCTGCGTCTCTCTTCGTCACGAGTGGACACAATACGGTTCGGATAAGATTATTTGATGAAAATTATAGATCACAAAGACGCGATAAATCGCCGTCTTTACAATAATAAGTCCTTTGTAGAGACGGCGATTTATCGCGTCTCTTGCCTTAACCGAACCGTATTGCTAGTGGACAAGCTATTGTTACCACGCCAACTTTATTTATAACGTCGCTGCTGCAAAAGTGCTTAAATTATTGGGAAGAGGATTCTCACAAAGCTTTGCATCGCACGAGTAGCAACATTATGCTGATGCCAAGCTTGATAGAAATCGGGGTAAGGCATATTCTGAGCGCATTTCCAGGCTAAATCGTAGTAGTCATCATACAATTGCCAATAACCACTTAAAGCTTTAACTACCTTACCGCGATGCTGATTATTTTGTAGAATTTTCCCTAAGCTTGATGCTACCTGCCAACGGGTGTCGTTATCCAGATTATTTGATTGCAGCAGTTGCACCAAAGCGGAGATCGCATTTTCATTGCCTGTGCCGATTTTCCCTAAGCTTTCTGCTACGTGCCTACGGGTGGAGTTATCCAGATTATTTGATTGCAGCAGTTGCACCAAAGCGGAGATCGCATTTTCATTGCCTGTGCCGATTTTCCCTAACCTTGATGCTACCAGCCAACGGGTGTTGTTATCCAGATTATTTGATTGCAGCAGTTGCACCAAAGCGGAGATCGCATTTTCATTGCCTGGGTCGATTTCCCCTAAGCTTGATGCTACCTGCCAACGGGTGTGGTAATCCAGATTATTTGATTGCAGCAGTTGCACTAAAGCGGAGATCGCATTTTCATTGCCTGTGCCGATTTTCCCTAAGCTTGATGCTACGTGCCTACGGGTGGAGTTATCCAGATTATTTGATTGCAGCAGTTGCACTAAAGCAGCGATCGCATTTTCATTGCCTGTGCCGATTTTCCCTAAGCTTGATGCTACGTGCCTACGGGTGGAGTTATCCAGATTATTTGATTGCAGCAGTTGCACTAAAGCAGCGATCGCATTTTCATTGCCTGTGCCGATTTTCCCTAAGCTTGATGCTACGTGCCTACGGGTGGAGTTATCCAGATTATTTGATTGCAGCAGTTGCACTAAAGCGGAGATCGCATTTTCATTGCCTGTGCCGATTTTCCCTAAGCTTGATGCTACCTCCCAACGGGTGGAGTCAGACAGATTATTTGATTGCAGCAGTTGCACTAAAGCGGAGATCGCATTTTCATTGCCTGGGTCGATTTTCTCTAAGCTTTCTGCTACGTGCCTACGGGTGTGGTAATCTAGATTATTTGATTGCAGCAGTTGCACTAAAGCAGCGATCGCATTTTCATTGCCTGTGCCGATTTTCCCTAAGCTATATGCTACCAGCCAACGGGTGTTGTTATCCAGATTATTTGATTGCAGCAGTTGCACTAAAGCAGCGATCGCATTTTCATTGCCTGTGCCGATTTTCTCTAAGCTTTCTGCTACGTGCCAACGGGTGTGGTAATCCAGATTATTTGATTGCAGCAGTTGCACTAAAGCAGCGATCGCATTTTCATTGCCTGTGACGATTTTCCCTAAGCTATATGCTACCTTCCAACGGGTCTCGTCATCCAGATTATTTGATTGCAGCAGTTGCACTAAAGCAGCGATCGCATTTTCATTGCCTGGGTCGATTTTCCCTAAGCTTTCTGCTACGTGCCAAAGGGTGTGGTAATCCAGATTATTTGATTGCAGCAGTTGCACTAAAGCAGCGATCGTATTTTCATTGCCTGTGCCGATTTTCCCTAAGCTTTCTGCTACGTGCCAACGGGTGTGGTAATCTAGATTATTTGATTGCAGCAGTTGCACTAAAGCAGCGATCGCATTTTCATTGCCTGTGCCGATTTTCCCTAAGCTTTCTGCTACGTGCCAACGGGTGGAGTCAGACAGATTATTTGATTGCAGCAGTTGCACTAAAGCAGCGATCGCATTTTCATTGCCTGTGCCGATTTTCCCTAAGCTTTCTGCTACCTGCCAACGGGTGAAGTAATCCAGATTATTTGATTGCAGCAGTTGCACTAAAGCAGCGATCGCATTTTCATTGCCTGTGCCGATTTTCTCTAAGCTTTCTGCTACCTGCCTACGGGTGGAGTCAGACAGATTATTTGATTGCAGCAGTTGCACTAAAGCAGCGATCGCATTTTCATTGCCTGTGCCGATTTTCCCTAAGCTTTCTGCTACCTGCCAACGGGTGTGGTAATCCAGATTATTTGATTGCAGCAGTTGCACTAAAGCAGCGATCGCATTTGTCCGGTCTGTCTGTTGCAGTGCTAAATTGGCTTCCTCGGCAATAGGATAGTCAAATCGTAAATATACTTTTTTATTAAAAAAAACAATTTTTAAATAACCAATTGCCCACTTGACAATTTGTTCTACTATTTCATTGGCTCTAGAATAACCTCTAAACTCAGCAATACCTGCGGCAGCTAAAAAGTAAGCTTGATATTCATAAAAACCTTTGCCTATAACTATTATCAATTTCCCACATCTATCTTCAAAGTTGACCAAGGCTTCAATAAACTCTTGCTTTTTATCTTTGAGGTTTTCTTCTTCTCGTCCCAACCAAAGTAATATTGTTTGCTTCCATTGCGGTTCAAAGATGCGATAAGTTCCTTGAATAGGATTTTTGGGAACGTGGTTGAGAAAGAAATGCCAGTCATCAATTGCTTTAGCAGCAAAGTACTCTTGAAAAGAGGCATGAAAGAAAGCATAAACAGGTTTTCTCTTTGTATCTACCCCGACACAGTTCAGCCAGCCGCGATTTAGTGCCAATTTTAGCAGCGAGTTTTCATCATCAGCATCGCCCAAAAACTGACTAACAAAATCCTGTCGCAAGCGAAAACGAGTTGCTTCTTTGTCTATTGCTGCTTTAGCTAATTCCCCCAATTTGATATTGAGTTGCTGACGCTGCTGAGAGTTTATAGCAAATTCTTCTTTTTTCCACTTGTAGAAGTCATCCACAAATTGCTTATAGAGTCCCGCTTGCGTCTCTGGTAATTTCCCTTCTCCTGATTGCCAATTTAAACATAGCAGCGTCAACCGCAGAGGATTTTTCACTAAATCTTGAATCCGTTCTTTACCAGGTTGTTTCAACGCAGTGCATAACTGCAAAGCAGTTTCGGGAATAGCAGCGAACCAATTATCAATAAATCTCTCTACCTGTTCTGGATAAGAAAAATCTAAAGTGCGATAGGTATCAAAATCATCAAGTGCATTAATGCTGCCATCCCACAGATTAACCCGACAAGTCAGCACAATTCGCGCTTGATAAATTAACCCTGCTTGACGAAATTGCCGTGCAATTTCTGTTAGAGGATTAGATGCGGACATTTCATCTAACCCATCTAGCAGCAGCCATACATTATTTTGATTAAATAAAGCAACAAAATCATCCTTCAGTTGCTTAGTGACTTCAGCTTTACCTGTTTTCTCAGCCACCTGAGTCAACCAACTCTCCAACAGATAAGATTTTAGTTCCTTCCCTCGCAAATCTGCTAAAGATACCCAAATTACAATCGACTGGTGAATCTCACGAGATACCCAGTCAGCAATCTGCTGTAACAGTGTTGTTTTTCCTGCACCTGGTTCCCCAATAATTGCTATTCGCTTACCTTGACTTTTAGGCGTATTCTTCTGTTTAAGAACTTCTTCAAGAAAAGCATCATGCTCAAATGTTTTGGTGATTTCTGTCTCCTTATACAGTTCTGACCCCTGTTTTGAAGAAATATCGTCTTGAACCTTGTCTGAATCCTGTTTTGGAGAAACATTATTTTTAAGCTTGGATTGTTTTTTACGCTCAACTAATCCCAATGGCACGTAAACATCATCAACTTGCAGGGCAACCCCTTCAGCTGATGTTAAAGGATTTGTAGTCAGCTTTCGGCGTTCTGCCAGCATTTCACAGCAGATTTTACGCCAGTCATCGGGAGTTAACTTTGTCCCATCCTCCCCTTGGGACGACTGTAGTCAGTTGTAAGTGTTGTTCTGTGCCCCAATGTCGATTTTTTGGGCAACCATTGCACCTTTCTGTGCTTTTATTTCATCTGCTAACTTCGCAAAGTTGTTGACAACTGACGGTTGAGACTTAATTTCTGCTGCTAATTTTTGAATTTCTTTAGCAATCTCAGATTGATCATTGTTAACTGCTGCTTCCACATCCACAACTGCTTGAGCAATTTCTGGGTCTTGTGCTGCTGCTGATTGAAGTTCCAGTACTGCTTGACCATAATCTAATCGCTGCGGTTCATTTCCCTTAACACCACTGGTAAGTAATGGCGACTTATTCTTTTGGCGGAGCTTGTCTATTAATTTCCATAAAGCATCACCAATGTTTTCGCCTGTTTTCTCCAAAGCTTTGGTCGAAAGTGTAGTAGCGATGGTAGCGATCGCAGTTACAACAGCCGCCAGTGTTACAGGTTCCATAAATTCACTATTAGTTAGCGTATGTGAATATTACTTCAATTTTCACACATATCATTTCCCAAAGGCTTGAGGTAGCGATGTCTACGACAAGCTCGCCTACGCCCAAGTCATACTACAACAGACACAGAAGGATATCTGTATTTTTTAATCTCTCAGAATTCCAAAGCTTGCAGCCGTGTAAGTGTCAAAATATTAAGTGTAAAGTTTATTCACAAAACCACTATGCCGAAAGCAACTTGGAATGGCGCTGTTTTAGCCGAAAGCGATAAAACCGTAGTTGTGGAAAACAACCATTACTTTCCAAAAGACGCAATTAACCAGCAATACTTCAAGGAAAGTAACACTCACAGCACTTGTCCTTGGAAAGGTGTCGCTAGTTACTACAGCATCGAAGTTGATGGACAAGTCAACAAAGACGCTGCTTGGTACTATCCCACCGCTAAGGATAGAGCGAAAAACATTGAGGGTTATATCGCTTTCTGGAAAGGCGTAAAAGTCGAAGCTTAAAACCTCCGTTGTAGTCAGTAGATATCTTCCAAAAATCCCTAATACCCCACCCCTTAATCCCCTCACGCCAGTCACCTCAACGGGGGGGAACCCCCGCACGGTGCTGGCTCCCCTTACCAAGGGGAGGGGAGACAAAGCGTAGCTTTGGCGGGGTGGGGTTCAAATTTTGTGATTTATGCAAAAGGTCTAGTGCTGTACTCGCTGAAGCGCTGACTACAACCCTACACCCCTGCACCCCTGCACCCCTCATAGTTATTGTTATTGAACCTGCTATGTTAAATTGAAGGTAGGCAGTACAAACGACTAAGAAGCCCAATTAATAAATCAAAAATTCAGCTTCTCGTAAACAACACGCCGCGAAGCGTGCAAGTAAATATTAGTTGTTTGCGTTGTTCCTAATTTTTAGCACATATCAACAAAACCATCTAAAGCAAGCTATTTGCCTAGTTAATCATTTTGTTTTAAACAAAGCGATAGCTTAATTCAGGGAGCATTTACATAATAGGAGGTTAAGATGAGCCGTCTTCTTTATGAAAGTTCAGTTTCATTTGAAGGGTATCTCATCATCCCCTTTGTTTATGGCAAAGTGGATAATTACGAGATTTATTCTTACAAACTTTTGTCACAAGTTGGGCAAAAAAGCCAATTTCACAAAGCAGAAAATCCAGCCGGAATCTATGGCAATAGCTTGAGTAATATCATTGATATTGCCAAAGAGCATATTGAAAAACATTCAGATTTTGTTAGTCATGGCGATAGTTTTAAACGTCGCTACACGTTCCACCAAAATTTGATTATTGTCTTTCAAGAAGGTGAGAAATATTTCTACGATCATTATCCACCGGAATTACTGAATAATATTGCCGCGCCCAAATTATTCAAGTCAGAATATGAATGCTTGACCTGGATTAAGCAAGGACTTGATATGCGACATACACGGCAGAGGGTTAGATAAGCACCTATCCTTACGCTGTAAGGATATATATAGGAAGTCCACCTCCACAGGCTACAAAAATCTTAATTTTTTGTAGTCCACACAGGTGGACTTCGTTCGTTTAGCCGCACCTTTTTAGAGTAAAAGCAGAGTACATTCTTACAAGTGTATTAAATATTGACTATCAGTAGACCGAAAAGATTTCTAAAAGGCTTACCATGCGTTCATTTGACCGAGTTTATAGAATCCGCCAGAATGCCCGTATATCTGCTTTTTGAGCAATAGGGTTGTAGATCAGTTCTCCAGCCCAGGCAAGCGATCGCTCTCGTCAGTCACAGAAACGTCGCCTGAAACCCTTGTTCTTTCGTCAACTTACAAAAGTTTTCGGTCTACTGACTATTAAAAATGTTTTACTAAAGCGATGACGCGCCATCCATTTGGGACATGACGCATTATCAGAAATTAAAATATCTTAGCTAGACAACAGTAACAACATAGGTTACTTTACAGAAACTGTCTATGCTCGAAGGCTGAAAAATTAACTTCGTAATTTCGCCTGCATCACTACTTTCATCTACAGTGATAAAGTTTGTATTCATATCCGTTTACAGCTGGCAAAGATTGCATATCAGCAGCACATTTTTTGACTTCTTCTGGTTGAGGTGCATAAAAGTTTACTAACCATAAATCGAGAGGTCGTGGTAGTTCTTTTAAAGTCTTTTGCAAAGCATCAGAAGAAGTATTGGGGTTTTGGTCTTGATGCGCGAGGAGAAATAAGGGAGTGGGGGAAGATGGGGAAGTTAAATTTTGAATTTTAAATTCCCTGGCTACCCCCATCATTTCCCCAATATGTACATGAGTTCTTTGAGTAGTTGCAATCAATACTGGCGCCTGAGAAGTTTTTTGAATTAGCTGGACAAACAGATCAGGACGGTAGTATTTTTGATAACCTAGATTACTCAAAACTGTCACAGCGCTGAAAAATCCCATTAGCAAAATTATGCCTACAGCCTTTTTTCCAGAACTTCTTGGGCGTCCAACTAGAGGATGCCACGAAACTGCGAAACTTGCACCTAGTAAAACTATCACAGCAGGAAAGTAAACAAAGTTATAGCGGGCGCCGCGTGTTAAGTCAATACCGAGAAAATAGGTGAAGATAAAAAATAAAGCGATCGCACTCACAACCACAACAACAAACACCTGAGTCATCAAACGAGTTTCTGGTTGCTTTAGCTGAACCTTCAAACCACGAAACAAAATTGGTAATAGCCAAATAAAATAAATCAGCATCACTAGCCCAGAAACAAGCACAATCCATAATTGTGGTGATTCAACTGGTAGCAAAAACTGCATTGTCACCCAAGCAGCAAAAGCTTGAAAAAGTGGGCTTATCCAAGCAAATCCCACACGGGGAGCTTGAATCCAATCAGTTAATTTATCACCATAGCTATTCTGTAAAAACACTGGCAACCAAACTACACCGGCGACAAAAGTGCCAGCAGCAACAGCATAGATGCGCCACCACGGGGAGTGGGGGAGGGGAGGAGAGGGGGGAGCAGGGGAAGCAGAGGAAGATAGAAAAGCAAATTCCCCCTTGTCCTCCTTGTCCCCTTGTCCCTTGCCCCCCTTGCTCCACTGTTGCCAAGCCAGAAAAATCAAAACTAGGGCTTCAGTGCAGAGGGTAAGGCTGAAGAAGTAATGAGTCGCAATACCCAAAGCGTTAACTACCACCCAGGAAAGTGCTATTGAGATGGGTAGTTGGGTACGGTTTTGGATATGACGTGTGGCAATTACCAAACAGGCTAAGGAAGCAATTACCCACAAGATTGCTAAAGTGTAGTGACGCGCTTCTTGTGCCAGAAAAATGCCGTAGGGTGATAGTGCCATTATCGCCGCTGCTATATGAGCAACCAAGCGGGAGCGAAAAGTCAACCAACTTAAGGCATAGATAGCTGGGATGGATAATGCACCGAAAACAGCCGAAAGCGATCGCGCTCCCCACAACGACACTAAACCATTTTGTGTAGGAAATAACCGCATCCACCAGTGAGCTAGCACAAAATAAAGTGGTGGATGGTTACTTTCAGTGCTTAAGTGTGCCCATACGTCGTTGATGCTAGCACCCGCTTGTGGTTGTAGTGGTTGCAACAGCACATCAGGAGCGATCGCTTGATCTAAAGGTACTGGCAAAAAACTATTCCCTAAGCTAAACACCAGGGTAGAAAATTCATCAGTCCAAGGAGGCTTTGCAGTTAAATTGGTTAGCCGTAAGGCAATACCGATGATTAACCACATCAAAAGCAGCAAGGGGTGAAACCAGCGTTTATAAAGGGAAAATTTCATTTTGGTGGTAGCAAACAGTCAATTTGTAGATATAGACTTGGGATTTGAGACTTGAGTTCAATCTAATCTCCCAAATCTATATCTAATACTGAATTGCGTTCCAATATTTAATATCAAGTCCGGTTAATTGCCGCAACGGGGCTGTAGATATTGCTAATACAAATGCAACTCAGTATCAAAGCCACGCATATGCGCCTTATTTTACTTCGGTCACCCGCTAGCTGCTGCTTTGCCTTGCACAGGGTGAGCGGTGGGAATCAACTGTTGTGGATTGCAGGTGAACATACAGGATTTCATGATATTACGCGACTCTTGAGATTCCACCGAACCAATAGGTTTATAAATTATTGATACTGTACTATGTAAACACTGTAGAAGATGAAGACATAATAGTAAGTGGATGAGTTTTTTACGCGACAAACAAAATATAAATCCTGGGTTAATAATTGTGTACCAAAACTGCCCCCATTTCAGCGACTTAATCAAAAACCAAAAGGAAACTAGAGGAATAGCAGAAATAATCTTTTCTTTTTTCTTCCACCGAAAGATGGCTATCAACAGTATGATTAAAGGAGTATAGGTAAAAACTGCATTCCAATAAATTAACCATTTAGGATTCCAGCTAAACAACCTTCCCATCACAAAAATCCATGAAAAGGGATTGTAAATTAAATTAGATCCTTGTGTTACTGGCAAAAGTAGTAAATAGGGAGTGCGAATGTAGAACATTAAAAAAGGGATAAATCCCAAAACTACGCCTTGTGCAACTTGAATTAATATTGAATAAAAAGATTTACCACTTACACTTTTTTCTCTCCACATTTCATAAAGCATCCACGGAGCTATGAGCAACCCCAATTGCTTTACTTGAATAGATATAGCGAAATAGAAACCAGAAAGTCGCCATTGCCTATTCTTTATAGCTAAAGCATTGAGAATGATGAAAAGAGTTTGTATAACTTCAAACTGTCCCTCATGGGAGCTGTACCATAGCATGACTGGGGCACAAAAAAAGAGGACTGCTGCTAACTTTGATACATATTTGTAGAAAAGATATGTACAAAATAAGTCAACAATAGTAAGCGTAATTTTTACCCAAAAAATTCCCAGATGGAAGATTGAGAAGAAATAGAAAAATAAAAGAGTAACTGGTGGATAAATATAAGTTTGATTGCTCCAATACCTCGTCCAAACTTCAGGCTTAAAGTCTATGGCTGTTGTTGTATAAATGCCAAAGTTATTGTCTATTGCATGACTAGCATATCCAAGCTGTCTAAGGACATCAGAAGTAACAGCAGGAACCTGAAAGCAAGCGTATATTTTGTAAAATAGGGCTAAAGCAAAGAAAAATAAAAGCCATCGCTTACCAAGGCATGAGTTACCCATATAGCTCTCTCTCTAAAGCGCTAATAATTTCAATAATTAAAGACTATAAACTTTCTCAGAATATCATGAACTAGTGTAAATTTGATTGTTATTTATTTATTAATAGTTATGTAAGAATTAACCTTTCAGCAGTTTTGCTAACATTTGCTTTACCTGGTTTTATTTAAGGTTAAAGCTTATTGTCGATTTGTGTAAAATTAAGGTTGGTGCTAATTTGTCAAGGCGACCATTTCGATTCCGAAAAATATGTCAAATCCAGATATTTATAACAAAAATATAAAATGTAGTTTGCTTTTAATGATCTATGACTACTGTAACTGTTGATGCTATTCTTGAGCGTGCCTTAATCGGGTACGATTTGTCTCCTGAAGAAGGAGTGGTATTGTTAAAACAGACTGAATCTAGTATAATTGATGCGATTCGCTCTACAGCTGATAAACTCCGCTATGTTCAAGCTGGCGATACTATCACCTACGTAATTAATCGCAATATTAACTTTACTAATATCTGTGAACAGCACTGTAGTTTTTGCGCTTTCCGGCGGGATGATGGTGAAGCGGGTGCTTATTGGTTAGATTGGGCGCAAATTTTGCCAAAATTGACAGATGGGGTGCGTCGAGGTGCAACGGAAATTTGTATACAAGGGGGATTAAACCTACAAGCAAAGGTGAATGGCAAGTCTTTGCCTTATTACCTCAAACTAGTAGAAACGATTAAGCAAGAATTTCCTCATTTGCATCTACATGCTTTCTCTCCCCAGGAAGTGCAATTTATTGCCAGGGAAGACGGACTGAAGTATGTTGATGTAATTGCTGCTTTCCGAGATGCTGGTGTTGGTTCAATGCCAGGAACAGCAGCCGAAGTCTTGAATGATGATGTGCGACGGATATTGTGTCCAGAAAAGATTGACACAGCTACTTGGCTAGAAATTGTCAGTACAGCGCACAAATTAGGTTTGCCTACCACTTGTACCATGCTGTCAGGACATATTGAAACGCCAGAACAGCAAATAGAGCATTTAGAAAAATTGCGCGAGCTTCAAAAAATCGCCATCAACCAAGGCTACCCAGCTAGCATTACTGAATTTATTTTACTACCCTTTGTCGGACAAGAAGCGCCCAAACCTCTACGCCGCCGTGTTGGACGCGATCAACCAGTTTTAGCTGATGCACTGCTGCTTACCGCTGTAGCGCGGATTTACTTAGGAAATTGGATTCCTAACCATCAGCCAAGCTGGGTAAAACTGGGGCTAGCGGGTGCGATGGAAGCTTTAGTTTCAGGTTGCAACGATATCGGCGGCACATTAATGGAAGAACATATTACTACAATGGCAGGTGCTGTGGGTGGCACTTGTATGGAAGTTGATACCTTGCAAGCTGCCGTTACTTCTTTAGGAAGACCTTACCAACAAAGGGATACCCTGTATCATAAAGTATGAAGTATAAAATGTTGGCTTACTTCATCCTTTAGCCTTCTCCTTTGGAGACGCTATGCGAACATACTTCATCCTTCCTATGATCCCTACGATACCAATACAGGATAGGATGGACGTTGATTTATGCGTTATTTCACTCTTTGACTTATGAAGCGCTATTGGTCACGTCTGCTTGCCCTGGTTTTGGTTTTAGCGATCGGCTTGATGGGCTGTGGAAGTCCGGATAGTTTGACAGGAAATTATAGCCAAGACACTTTGGCTGTAGTCAATATCATGAAAAGTGTGTTAGATCTTCCCAACGATGCGCCAGATAAAGCAGCAATTCAGGCAGAAGCGCGTCAAAAAATTAATGACTTTTCGGCTCGCTACCAGCGGGTTAGCTCTGTTTCTAGTCTGAACTCGTTTACAACTATGCGAACAGCTCTAAATTCTCTAGCCGGACACTACAGTTCTTACCCAAATCGTCCTGTGCCAGAAAAGTTGAAAAAACGCCTAAACCTGGAATTTCAACAGGTAGAGGCGGCATTAAAACGTGGCGGTTAACTATCTGCTGCTTTTACCAGTTGAGAGTCAAAAGTAAAAAAATTGAAAATTTTGACTTTTGAACGAACACTTGATTATGGTGAAAATCATTTTTCGGAGTGTTCTACTTTTGGCTCTTGACTGTATTGTTAATTTATTGTATATACTTAAATTTTAAATAGACTTAGTGCTATAAATGTCTGTGGATATCACGGAATTTTTATTGGCAAAAAAACCAACTATGGACTTATATAAACGCAGCAAAAATTATAGTAAATTAACTTAAATATAAAATGCGGCAACAGAAATATGGCTTAGAGAGTCTTTAAAACGTAGGCTTTAAAACCCGGTATAAATTAACCATAAAATTCAGATACATACCGCCCCAAGCAATCTCAGTTGGGGTTGATAATTGTTTGTCCTTCGATGAATAGCACTGCGCGAACTACTTACACGAGTTCTCATAAAAATGTTTCTTATCTAGTCCCTAGTCCCCAGTCAGGTATGTCTAACCGTCCGTTAAATGCAAAACCAATATTATTTTGGCGTCGCCTGTTCGCTGTTATGTTCAGCACCAGTCTGCTGGTTCCCTCAGTACTTGTCAGTCAACCAGCACAAGCGCAAGTAAACGAGTATTGCCAGTTATCAGCAACTGCGACACAAGAAAAAGAAAATTTACGCGCTTTGGCACTAAAAGGCAATCAAGATGCCCAAAGCAAGTATCGGCAGTTGTTGCAAAAACATGCAGATGCTTTGCGAGAATGCCGCAGTCGCACTTGGCCACAAACACAAGCAATTTGGTTGCGCTTGTATCCTTGTGACGTTCAACCGGGAGCAATCGATGAAATTATGGATCGAATTGTTAGCCGGGGCTATAACCAAGTTTTTTTAGAAGCGTTTTACGATGGGCAAGTGCTATTGCCATCAGGATCTAACCCGACAGTTTGGCCCTCTGTGATCCGCACACCTGGGTCAGAAAAAGTTGATTTGTTAGCCCAAGCAATTCAAAAAGGACGGGAACGCGGTTTGAAGGTTTACGCTTGGATGTTTACAACCAATTTTGGTTATACTTATGCCCAGCGTCAAGATAGGCAACAAGCGATCGCTCGCAATGGCAAAGGTCAAACTAGCTTATATGTTGTAGACAACGGTAGTCAAGTGTTTATTGACCCCTACAACTTGCAAGCCAAACGCGACTACTACCAACTGCAACAAGAAGTGATACGTCGTCGCCCAGATGGAGTATTGTTTGACTATATACGCTATCCGCGACAAGCGGGAAGTGATTCTATCGCTACTAAAGTCACAGATTTATGGCTATTTACAGAAGCCACTCAACAAGCTTTATTTCAACGCGCACAGAATTCTAAAGGGCTGGACTTGATTCGGCGCTTTTTGAGGAAAGGATATGTCACAGCCGGAGATATCGCTGATGTCGATAAAGTGTATCCTACTGAAGCTGAACCACTTTGGCAAGGTCGCACTCCCCCGGAAGTAACCGCAGAAAAATCGCTGATGACTGCAACTCAAAGGCAACCGCTGATGCAAGTCGAATTGTGGCAGCTTGCAGTTGCCCATGCCATGCAAGGTATCCTAGATTTTGTCACTTTAGCTAGTTACCCCGCACAGCAGCTAGGTATTCCCGCAGGGGTAGTGTTTTTCCCTGAAGGAAATCAATCACTAGGACAAGGTTATGATTCTCGCTTGCAACCTTGGGATAGATTTCCTAGTAACCTAGAATGGCATCCGATGTTGTATGCTAATTGCGCTGATAGTGCTTGTATTGTGTCTCAAGCACAACGGGTTTTGAGTATGGCAAAACCAGGGACGCAGGTGATTCCCGCTTTAGCCGGCAAGTGGGGTGAATCGATTAGTAATCGTCCGTCATTAGAAGTGCAAATGCAAGGACTGCGCCAATTAGCCCCACAACTTAAAGGTGTAAGCCATTTTGCTTATTCTTGGCAATATCCTGAAAATGATAATGAGCGCAAGTTCTGTCGTGTTCGCTAATCAGACAGGCAGACAGGGGGACAGGGGGCAGGCAGCAGGGGTATAAAGAGGAATGTTCTTCCTTGTCCCCTTGTTCCCCCTCTGCCCATCTCCCCATCTCCCACTTACACCCTTGGTTGCAGCTTGAGGTAATCAATGAAATCTAGAAGTTCTGCATCTGTTAATTGAGTACGCTATTTGCTAAACAGTGGACATCAGTGAACAACTGATACAATGTCCAATAAATTAATAATTAGAGGAATACCGATCGCTTACCATACCTTGTAATCACCCCAGTCAAGGCTTTGTCATAAATTGCAATCTTTTTGTCATCTTCGGAAAGCATATACCAACAGTAATCGGATTCTCTGTTGACGAAGACATATTGTGGTTTCGGGATTGCTCCAAATCCTAATTTAACTTTTATATTCTCGCATTCAGGATTTTGTAAACTTATTGATTGGCTAAATCGCCTTCTACATATATTTCCCAGATAAAATCAATAATCACCCTTTCATCAAGATAAATAATTTAAAACTTTAATTAACTTATATGAAACTTTGATGAAAAAAATGTTGTCCAAACATTGAGAATGTGTAATTAGTTAGCAAAAAGAATTCTAAGTTATGAATATGCTATTCAATCAAAAACTCCGTATAACAGCTGGTTTTGCCGTTTTATTAATTACCAGTTTGGCTACTAACTATCTATATACTCAGTCAAAAAGTAAACAGCTAGCTCAACAAAATCCGGCTACAGAGAATTTAGCCTTTACTCAACAGCAGATTTCCCTAGCTTCAAATATTGAAAATAGTTTTAATGAGAATATAAGCAAGCAAAATACTTCTTCATCTAAACAAGAATTAGCACAAGCATCAAAAGCATATTCTGTTATTGATGAAGCAAAAAAACCTAAATTTAGCGTTAATAGCAGTCAAGTTTTTAGTTCAGCAAAGCTACCAACCACTAAAGTTAATTTCAATCAAGCCGACTTATTAGCAACTCTCTCCAATACCAGAAAATATTTCCAAGACTATGGTTCGTTAGATCCAGATGTTCAACGTACAGGATTGCTTGGCGCTCAAGGAGTTACAGTAGAAGATATCCTCAAGACTTTGGATTTTATGATTGCCGTCTTGCAAGAGGATATTGCCAATCGTCGCACTACACGTTTACAAGATCCTAATTTTGTTAACTCTAATTTCCGAGTTATTAAATGGTCGGCTTATAACCCACAGAAATCTCAGAAAGAACGGCTGCGAATTACAAAATATGCTGTATTTACTCATCCAGGATCACGTAAAAAAACCTCTACGTTTAATATCCCAATATACAGCTTAAAAGATGATTTAGCGGCTAATAAGTTCTACACTAGATATACAAAGCAGGATGTTTTATCAGGTATTTACGAACCAGGTGGTAGAGAGTATGGAAAAGTTGAACCTTTGGCTTATCTAACGCGAAAAGGCTTAGAAGAAGCTTTAATGGAAGGGACAATTTTGGTTAATTTTCCTGATGGTTCCCAGACCTATTTTAATGTCGATAGAAACAATGAAATAGCTTATGTGCGAGGATTAGCTGCAACAGCACAAAAGCGTTATTGGTATTTTAGGGAGGTTGATGCTATCAAAGGTTACGGATATAAAATAGATGCAAAAATTTCTATCAAACCAGGGGTGACTTTTGCTGGCGATGTGCTGAATATTGGTTTAGGCAAAATTATCGTACTTGAGTATAATAAGGGCGGGCGAAAAACCCTAAAGATGGGAGTTATAGCGGATACTGGTGGAGCGTTTTTACCAAATCTACATCAACTCGATTTTTTAGCAGGTATTTTTAAGAATTACAAAGATTTTGGTCAGCATGTGCAGCAATTGCCAGAATATGCTCAGGCATATATTTTAGTGAAGAAGTAAAAAGAATTATTTCACATCAAGTCCTAGAGGCGCAAAGAAAGAAGAATTTTGCGCCTTTAGGTGATTATGAAATCAATATGAAATCAAAATGTCCATTCGTGGTCTAGGTCGTCAAGGGCAGCGCGGACAGAAGCCAAATTTGCAAGCTCTTTGAATGGACTTGATTTGGCTATTTCTGTGATTGAATTTAATGTTAGGGCTAGTTGCTCGTTGTTATTGGAAGCGATCGCGTTATCAACTACACTAAACAAAGCGCGAAAGTTTTCTGCACGTTTATCAAAAGAGCCATCAAGATACGCCATCAGTCAGTCTCGCTGGGGGTTTATTTTGACGATCGCACAACAAAAAAGGGCAGGTTCAAAACCCACCCTCAAAGCAATATTTAAACTATCAATTGCAACTTAATTACCAATAGTCGGCGCACTCAAAGACACCGTTGGTAGTTCTTTACGCTGCACCAATGTCGGTACTGAATCGCGTAACCTTGCTGTTAACTGCACAGTTGTTGAATCATACACCTGAGTCAGTAACTTAGGATACAAACCAATACCAATAATTGGTATTAACAAACAAGCGATGATAAACACTTCGCGGGGTTCAGCATCAATTAAAGCTTGGTGAGAAACTAATTCTTCGTTTTCTTCCCCGTAGAAAATTTCTCGCAGCATTGATAGCAGATAAATCGGAGTTAAAATCACTCCAACTGCCATCAAAAAGACCACGATAACTTTAAAGGTAGAGCTATAAGCATCGCTAGTAGCAAACCCCACAAACACCATCAATTCTGCCACGAAACCGCTCATTCCTGGCAATGCCAAAGATGCCATCGAACAAGTGGTGAACATGGCAAAAATCTTCTGCATCCGCTTGCCGACACCACCCATTTCATCCAACATCAGGGTGTGGGTGCGGTCATAAGTTGCCCCTACTAAGAAGAACAAACTTGCCCCAATTAAGCCGTGGGAAACCATTTGCAAAACTGCCCCACTTAATCCCAAATCGGTGAAGGAGGCAAAACCAATGAGCACAAATCCCATGTGAGAAATTGAGGAGTAGGCAATTTTCCGCTTGAGGTTGCGCTGGGCAAAGGATGTTAAGGCAGCGTAGATGATGTTAACTACCCCCAAAACCACTAACGCAGGTGCAAAATAAGCGTGGGCATCGGGTAGCATTTGGGCATTCATGCGAATTAAGGCGTAACCGCCCATTTTCAGCAAAATACCTGCCAGCAACATGTGTACGGGGGCTGTAGCTTCACCGTGGGCATCTGGTAGCCAGGTGTGCAAGGGAATAATCGGCAATTTGACAGCGTAAGCAATCAAAAAGCCACCATAAAGTAAAAGTTGGAAATTTAGGGCGTAATCTTTTAAGGCAAGCGATCGCATATCGAACGTCACCGTATCGCCATAAAATCCCATCGTTAAGGCAGCTAACAAAATAAACAGCGACCCACCAGCAGTGTATAAAATAAACTTGGTCGCTGCGTATTGCCGCTTTTTACCTCCCCATATCGACAGCAAAAAGTAAATCGGTACTAGTTCAAGTTCCCACACCAGGAAAAACAGCAGCATATCCTGAACAGCAAATACGGCAATCTGACCGCCATACATCGCCAGAATCAGAAAGTAAAATAGCCTGGGCTTAAGCGTCACGGGCCAAGCTGCTAAAATCGCCAGGGTAGTTATGAATCCAGTCAAAATAATTAGGGGCATTGCCAAACCATCTGCCCCTACTGACCAATTCAAATCAAGTTGCGGTACCCACGGGTAACTCTCCACCAGTTGCAAATCCGGATTGGCGAAGTCGTACTGAGTATAAAAAGCGTAAACTATCAGCGCGAAATCAATCAATCCGACAATCAGGGCGTACCAGCGCACTGTTTTGCCGTCTTTATCGGGAATTAGGGGTATCAGTAGTGAAGCCGCTATTGGCAACAAAATAATCGTCGTCAACCACGGAAAATTAGCTGTGTTCATCGCTAGTTTTTTGGAATGAAAATTATGTTTGCCTATTAGCTACTAGCTATTAAGTAGCAGTTTTTTGGCGGTTTGACCTTCGTTGTTAGGTTGATTTAATGAAGCGTACTGCGTAAGTGGGCATATGGCATGAAGCATGGGTCATTGGGTATTGATAATAATTCTTGGACTAGTCCCCAATCCCTTTAATCAAAATAAAGAAAGATGAAGGTGAGTAAATACATACTTCTCCCTTCATCTACGTAACACATTATTCTTGGTACACTGACTACTAAATGACCAAAAGACGTAACATGTTACGTCTGTAGATTAAGTAACACCAAAGACAATCACTAAGCCTAAAACAGCCCCAAAGACGATTAAGGCATAGAATTGCACCCGACCGTTTTCTAGGTATTTCAAACCTTCACCACTAACCAAGGTGAAAAAGCCTGTGAGGTTAACAGCACCATCGACTACACGGAAGTCAACTTCCATCACTTGTCTGGCTAGGCGACGCAAGCCGAGGACAAAGACACGATGGTAAATATCATCAAAGTACCACTTGTTAAGTGATAGTTCGTAAAGCGGTTTGATTTTTTCGGCGATCGCACTAGGATCAATCTTTCGCCACAGATACATCAGCGAAGCTAATGTAATCCCGATCAAAGCGATTCCTACTGAATTTCCCGCCATAATGTAAAATTCCGTCGGATTGAACTCGGCGGTTTTTTCCATTACTTCTGCGAGGGTTTCGCTGGGAGGAAAGATAAATTCTTCAAAGTAGTTGGCGTAAGGTGTTCCCACCAAACCAATCAACATTGAAGGAATCGCCAGCACTACCAAAGGCAAGGTCATTGTCCACGGCGATTCATGAGGAGAATCGCTATGATGCCCATGAGAGTCATGTGCTTCTAATTCGCCATGTTTCATCGCCCCAGGACCAAAAGCAGGTGCGGCTGCTTCTTCTGTCTCTAATTCCAATACGATTGTGGCTGCTTTCTTGAGTTTCTGCTTAATTTTCTGGTCATTGCCCCGGAAACTGCCTTCAAATGTGGAGAAATACATTCTAAACATGTAAAAAGCAGTAATGCCAGCAGTTAACCAGCCGACAAACCAGAGAAATGGGCTAGCTTGAAAAGCTTCTCCCAAAATTTCATCTTTTGACCAGAAACCTGCAAAAGGCGGGATACCGGAAATTGCCAAGCAACCGATAAAGAAGGTACTCGCGGTAACTGGCATATACTTTCGCAGTCCTCCCATCAAGCGCATATCCTGCGCTAAAACCGGATCGTGCCCAACGACGCCTTCCATCCCGTGAATTACTGAACCAGAACCTAAGAACAGCATCGCCTTGAAGTAGGCGTGAGTCATTAGGTGAAAAAGTCCAGCAGAGTAAGCGCCTACTCCCATCGCCATCACCATGTAACCGAGTTGGGAGATGGTGGAGTAAGCCAAACCCTTTTTGATGTCGTTTTGGGTAATGGCTATCGTCGCCCCTAAAAAGGCGGTGAATGCCCCAGTGTAGGCAATTACATTCATTGCCGCTGGGACGTGTTCAAAGACTGGGTACATCCGAGCGATGAGGAAAACACCCGCCGCTACCATTGTTGCCGCGTGGATTAAGGCAGAAATGGGGGTGGGACCTTCCATCGCATCTGGCAGCCACACATGCAGAGGGAATTGCGCTGATTTAGCTACCGGACCCAGAAATACTAAAATCGCAAACAGGATGGCGAGGGCATTGCTTATGGAACCTGATTGCACAAGTTGTGTAAGGCGATCGCCCATCACCTGAAAATCAAAGCTTCCTGTCGCCCAGTAAAGCCCTAAAATACCCAACAGCAAACCAAAGTCACCCACGCGGTTGGTGACAAATGCTTTTTGTGCTGCATCTGCTGCTGACTTGCGATCGTACCAAAACCCGACCAGCAAGTAAGAACACATCCCAACTAGCTCCCAGAATATATAAATCTGTACTAAGTTGGGGCTGACCACCAAACCCAGCATTGAAGAGCCAAACAAGCTGAGATAAGCGTAAAACCTTACATATCCTGGATCGTGAGCCATGTAGCCATCGGTGTACACCATGACCAAGAAGGCTACCGTTGTCACAATCACCAGCATCAGGGCTGTTAGGTGGTCAATAGTGTAGCCCATGTTCAGGTGAAAGTTGCCTGCCTGAGCCCATTCTATGGTGCGGATATAAGGCGGGTGTCCTTGAATTTGACTCCAAAGCAAGGCAAACGACAGCCCCATTGCTACTCCCACCAGGGAAATAATAAAGACTGCGTTTAGCTTTCGCAGGCGGTTTGTCACCTGATTCATCGAGATTAACCCTAGACCGACCAGCATTGCCCCTAAAAGAGGTAATACCGGAATCAGCCAGGCATACTGATAGATTACTTCCATCACTGACGCCTACATTTACAATTCTTCACTAACTAGACTTCTTTGGTGAAGTGAGGGTAAAGGGTAAAGGGTAAGGGGAAAAAGTTTGTTTTTCTTTCCCCTTTAACATGAACCCCTTTCCCCACCTCTTAAGAGGTCTACTGAGGACAGTCCTGCCCGCAGGCAACTGTCCACGTCGCAACTGTTAATAATTGTGACACACACCTTTTAGCATAAAATACCCCACCCGACGGTTGTTAGGTGAGGTAATTAAGCATGGTTTTAGATTTCGGGGCTGGGGACTAGGAACTACGGACTAGTTTTTATGCCGTCCGACATCCTAAGTCGGCTGTTTTTGAGGTGCTGTAGGTTTTGGGGCGATTAGTATACTTGACTTTAATTTCTTCTAGGGCTTGGCGTAAATCCTCTCGTCCACGAAAACAGTCTAGACGTTCCCGGACAATGCCATTTTCTATCAACAGTAAAGTTGGCAGTGATTTTAGTCGATAAGTGGTAGAAAGTTTAAAATTTTGGTCGGCGTTAACTCCAACCAATTTTATTTCTTCGCCACATTGAGTTTTAAACTGCAACAAAAGCGGCTGGATTACACGACATAAGCCGCACCAAGGCGCTTCAAAATTCACTAAAACAGGAATTGGAGATTCTAAAACTTCTTGATTAAATGTCCGCTCACTGACCAACAACACCATGATGCCTCTACAATTACAGGGTTTTTATATCAAACTAGCCATCGACAGAAGGATTTGACGCTTCAATACAGTTCTGTAAATAGACTGTTCCAGGGCACAAATAATTATGCGAAAAACAAGCGCGTTTATTGTGGCGCTGATAAAAAAGCCAGCGCGAAGCTCTCACGGTGGCTTTTTTAGATTTTCAACTCCTGACTGCCTCTGGGGAGAGATTTTAAACTGTTTTATCATCTAGTTTCTACTTTGGTAATTGACTGGCAATTACCAATCTTAAATCTCGTTTTCGACGATCGCGTCCCCCACTGACAGCTGTTTTAACCAATCCTATAGGGAATTGGGTAGCAATTGAGAAGACCAAATCTTCATCTGTTTACTTTCAATTGCTGGCTATTGCTATTGGGGTCTACCTAAAATAACCATTGTACCTTACTACTTGCCTGAATCAACAGGGGGTGTGACCACCAAAGTAGACCGATAAAAATAGCGACTCCTAGGTAAGCGGGGCGAAGAAATTCTTGCCATTTAAGAGATTGACGACGATCAACAACAGCTAAAAAAGGAATAATTGAAGTGCGCTGTTTGACCATTTCAAAGGCTTCGCCGTAACGCGATGCTAAACGGCGATCGCCATGCCAAACTCCAAATAAGTGATGCACCACTAACCCCACCGAGGTAACAAGAGTAAAGGTAGTACCGAGCCAGAGGGTATGAGCAACACACCAAATTATCTGCCCGACCATCTGCGGATGACGGGTAACCCGAATAATGCCCGTTTCGTAGAGGTGGACAGAGGGCTTTTGAATGGCAGCAATTTCTAGTAGATTGAATGTAGCCGGATACAAAAAGAAAAACGAAATCGCTGAAAGCACCCAAACTACTGCCTTTACTCCCGGCAAGCCTTGGACTTGCCAAAGTTGCCAGCCATCATAACGATGGTTAATAAAGTAAACGATTAAGATTACGGCTAAAGGCAGGCTGAGTAACGCGAAGAAGACCCGATAGAGCCTTGGTCCAATTTGTTTTTCTGCCCACGGACGCAAGGCTGCTCCTCCACTGTGGGCGATCACAAAAACTAGTTGTAACCCCAGCATGACAAAATGACTGTTGGTTAACCAAGTGCTCAACATCATATACACAGGTGAAGTAATTTAAAGAAAACGCCCATTAAGTACAACCAATACCACAAAGTATTCAAAAGGGGACTTTCGTCAAGATGTTGTGCTACAGTCTTTTTCGATTAAAGCTCCAAGTTTAAGATGCAATGAATTGCAATCTTCGCCATCTAAATGGCGAAGTGCTAGTTTTTTGCTACATAGCTGCTCATGCTCATGCGTTTTGTGGGTTTAGCCTTATGTCTGACCTTCCTTTCACTTTAGATCAATTGCGTATTCTCAAAGCGATCGCCGTAGAAGGAAGCTTTAAGCGTGCCGCTGATAGCCTCTACGTCTCTCAGCCCGCTGTGAGTTTACAAGTTCAAAACCTAGAACGGCAACTAGATGTACCTTTATTCGACCGTGGAGGACGTCGCGCACAACTAACGGAAGCGGGGCACTTACTCCTGAGTTACGGTGAAAAAATTCTCACCCTATGTCAGGAAACTTGCCGCGCTATTGAAGATTTACAAAATCTCCAAGGCGGAACTTTAATTGTCGGTGCTTCTCAAACTACTGGCACTTATCTGTTGCCGAAAATGATTGGCATGTTTCGACAAAAATATTCAGATGTGGCGGTGCAATTGCATGTCCACTCTACCCGTCGGACAGCCTGGAGTGTCGCTAACGGACAGGTAGATCTGGCAATCATCGGCGGCGAGATTCCGGGCGAACTGGCAGAATCTTTGGAAATACTTCCTTACGCCGAGGATGAGCTAGCGCTGATTTTACCTGTTTTTCATCCTTTTGCCAAATTAGAAACGATTCAAAAAGAAGACCTGTATAAATTACAATTCATTGCTCTCGATTCTCAATCTACTATTCGCAAGGTAATCGACCAAGTGCTAGCACGCTGCGATATTGATGCAAGGCGTTTTAAATTTGAAATGGAACTCAATTCCATAGAAGCAATTAAAAATGCCGTGCAATCTGGCTTGGGGGCTGCCTTTGTTTCTACTAGTGCGATCGCTAAAGAATTACAAATGGGTGTGCTACATCGTGCCCCAATTGAAGGCGTTGTTGTCAAGCGGACATTGTGGCTAATTTTTAATCCCAATAGGTATAGATCAAAGGCGGCAGAAGCTTTTAGCCGAGAAATTTTGCCTCAGTTCGCTACCCCTGGATGGAATCAAGATGTGTTAAAATCATCACCAAAAAACCTAGTCGTAAGTACATTGGATGTAGCGATGCCAAATTCTGATTAAAGCTAAGATTTTGTCAAGAGTCAAAAGTCAAGCTTGTGCCACTTGCATAGGAAGGCAATGCCCTCCTTGAGCGCATGAGCGTTCAACAGTCAATGGTCAACAGTAAAATACGCTCTTTAAGATGTGTTCGCGTCCCAAAGGCAAGCGGGGCTATTGGTTAAAAGATTTGTGGACGAGACTGTAAAGGCGATTTTTGCGCTCGATCAACTATCCGTCCGCAATTAAACTTAAAAAATCAATATTCACTAATAAAAAACTTTTGACTTTTGACTTTGGACTATTGTCTTGGACCTCGGACAACAAACCAAAAAAATGGAAGTTTACTGCACTCGTCCACGCTGCCCTCGCCCACAAAATTATTTTACGGATTTAGACGATAATATAACTTTGAAAACAGTACAGCAAAAATACTGCACTACTTGTGGAATGCCGCTGTTACTAGATGGACGATATGTCCCACTAAAGTTGCTGGGTAGAGGGGGGTTTGGAGCCGCTTTTTTGGCACGCGATCGCCGGATTCCCGGAATGCGCCAATGTGTAGTAAAGCAATTCCAACCTGCGGGCAATTTAACTTCAACTCAACTGCAACTGGCGCAACAGTTGTTTGAACGAGAAGCAGATGTTTTAGCGCAGATAGGCAACCAAAATGAGCAAATTCCTGACTTATTTGCTTATTTTGAAATAACAGTAAAAAGCTGGCAAGCAGAACAGCAAGAGCAATTCTTTTATCTGGTACAAGAATATATTGATGGACAAAATTTAGACGAAGAATTGGCTCAAAGAGGTAAATTCACTCAAGAAGAAGCCTTAGAAGTGCTGCGAGAAATTCTCAAGGTGCTAAAGTTTGTCCATGATGAAGGCATTATCCACAGGGACATCAAACCCTCTAACATTATGCGCGATCGGCACGGCAAGTTATACTTGCTGGATTTTGGCGCAGTTAAGCTAGTAACAAATGCTTTATCTGGCTTTGGTGGTTCTTCTACCGGAATATATTCTATGGGATTTGCACCTCCTGAGCAAATGTCTGGGGGTCAAGTATATCCATCTACAGATTTATATGCTTTAGCTGTAACAATTCTGACCTTATTGACAAAGAAGGAAGCAACTCAGCTATTTGATGGTTATAGCAACCAGTGGAAATGGCGATCATTTGTATCTATCAATTCAGACGTTGCTGATATTTTAGACCGAATGCTATTGCCAGCTGCCAATCAACGCTTTCAGTCGGCTCAAGAGGTTATTTCAGCGCTAGATTCAATTTCTATACCCCCAACACTACTGCATCCCCCTAAACCATCTGTAGCAAAGTCATCGTCACAAACACAGCTACCACAAGCACCTATCGTCCCACCACCAGCAAAACCAGCATTTTCGACAATCGAGTTGTTAAGTGGTGCAGCGTTTAGTGGGTTTGAGGGTGCATTGATAGCGATCGCTCTTTTAAGTCTATTAAAATCACCAATAATCACTTTAGCTGTTTCCGCCGTGATTTTAGGGTTACTCATTTTTGCCCAAACACGGCGATGGATTGAAAAGCTTGATTTATTAATTATTGGTGGAATTAGTTTTTTAGCTACCTATTTTATCCCCTTTTTACATGCTCCTCTAAGTTCTCAGCAAGTCGCAATTTTAGCAGTTGCAGCCGGGTTAATAGCCATTGCCCTCACAGCACTATTTCGTCTGATATATAAATTATTATATTTGATATTTTAAATACACTTAATTAGTAAAAAAAATGTCTCAAAAGAACGAAAGTATTGTTCTTGTTTTATCTTTATTAATTACATTGGGAGTAGCAGGCGGTGGTTTGTGGCTATTTAAAGATAATGTTATACCATCGGCAAATCAACTTAATCCTAATTCCGGGCAAACAAATAATCAAGAGCCAATTAAACACCGGATTAGTTTTGGTGAAAAAAGTTTATTTACAGGAGAAATAGGTTCAGCTAAAAAAGAAGGTGTAGAAGCGATCGCTGCGGGTAACTATGAGAAAGCGATCGCCAATTTAACAGCAGCCATAAAACAAAATCCTAACGATCCAGAGGCGTTGATATTTCTTAATAATGCCCGAATTGGCTCTGCAAAAAGCTACACCATAGTTACCTCTTTGCCCATTGGTAACGATCCAAATACTTCTTTAGAAATTTTACGTGGTATAGCTCAAGCTCAAAATGAAATCAATGCCTCTGGAGGCATTAAGAAAGTATTTTTGAAGGTAGGAATTGCCAACGATGATGATAATCCGGAAATATCCAAGCAAGTCGCCACAACCTTAGTCAAAAATCCCGAAATATTAGGTGTAATTGGTCCTAATACCAGCGATGCAACTATAGCCGCAAACACTGTCTATACTTCCGGAAAACTTGTAGCTATCACTCCCACCAGTACCTCAGTTAAGATTTCCAACTTAAGCCCTTATGTTTTTCGCACGGTTCCCAGCGATTTTATCGCAGCTAGAAGTCTAGCCAACTACATGGTGAACAAGTTGCAGAAAAAAAATGCAGCGGTTTTTTTCAATTCTGGGAGTAACTATAGCCAGTCTCTCAAGTCTGAATTTGTTTCATCTGTGTCTTTAGAAGGTGGACAAGTATCGAATGAATTTGACTTGTCCCAAGCAAATTTTAGTGCGGTTAGAAGTGTAGAACAAGCAACTAAGCAAGGCGCAGAAGTGTTGATGTTAGCTTCTAACACTGAGACTCTTGACAAAGCATTGCAAGTAGTTAGCGTTAACGATAAACGGTTAGCTTTGCTGGGGGGAGATGATGTTTACACGCTGAAAACTTTAGAACTTGGACGTGAGAAAGCTATAGGAATGGTAGTAGCAGTTCCCTGGCATATTGATGGCAATTTTTCTTCAGACTTTCCTCAAAAGTCTCGGCAATTGTGGGGTGCTGATGTGAATTGGCGAACTGCTCTATCATACGACGCTACAAAAGCGTTGATTGCCGCGTTAGAAATTAATCCTACGCGTCCGGGGGTACAACAAGCACTTACCTCATCTAACTTTTTTGCAACAGGTGCTTCTGGGGCAATTCGGTTTTTACGATCAGGCGATCGCAATGCTCCAGTTCAACTTGTAAAAATTGCTCCCGGTACTCGTTCTCGTTCTGGCTATGATTTTGTGCCAGTACCACAATCAGCAACAAAAAATTAAAAATTAACCAATCGTTAACCTATAACCATCAGCAAAATGTCACATTGCGCTTATGGACAATTAAAAAAAATATTATGTCCCAAAAACATCAAGCTAATGAAACAGCAGTTTTAGTTTTAGCTTTAACGATCACACTCGGATTGGTGGGGGGTGTGTTTTGGTGGTTGGCTAACAATGGTATGGTCAGCAATTTTATTAAAAATCCATCCTCGCAGGCGGTATCAAAAGGCGACACTTTTGCTCAAGTGTCAAACGTTCCCTCTGGATTATTTAGCTATGGAGGTAGTACCACTTGGGCACCCATCCGCAGAGAAGTTGACTCACTAATTCAAACTACAGCGCCTCAATTTCGACTACGCTACACTGATCCCACCACAGGTGCCCCGGGTTCTAAAACTGGGATTAAGATGCTGTTGAGTAACCAATTAGCTTTTTCTCAGTCATCTCGCCCAATTAAAGATGAGGAATACCAGCAAGCGCAACAGCGGGGCTTTAGCGTGAAAGAAATCCCGGTAGCGATAGATGGTATTGCGATCGCAGTTAATCCCAATCTTAATATTTCTGGTTTAACTCTCGCCCAGCTAAAAGACATTTACACTGGCAAAATTACCAACTGGAGACAGGTAGGAGGTCCAGAATTAGCAATCCTACCCTACTCTCGGCGTCTATCCGAGGGAGGCACCATAGAATTTTTTGAAGAGAATGTCTTGGGTGGTGAAAAATTTGCGGAGAACGTGCAATTCATCTCCACGACAACTCAAGCTTTACAAGAACTAGCTAAAAATCGAGGCGGCATTTACTATGCATCTGCCCCAGAAGTAGTTGGGCAATGTGGTGTTAAACCCTTGCCACTAGGACGTAAATCAAATCAACTGATTCCCCCTTATCAGCAGCCTTTCGTTCCCCTTGAACAATGTCCGCAACAGCGTAATCAAATAAATACAGCCGCTTTTCAAAGTGGTGAATACCCGATTACCAGGCGCTTATTTGTGATTGTTAAGCAAAATGGTCAAAACGACCAACAAGCTGGAGAAGCTTACGCCAAGTTGCTACAGACCAATCAAGGTCAGGAATTAATTACAAAAGCTGGATTTGTCAGGATTCGCTAACGAAACTCTCAAGTAGCAAGCATTTATCAAGCACTTATATTTAACCGATATGGGCGGTAATTTATTATGTCCCAAAAAAATGAAACACCAGTTCTTGTATTATCCCTGCTGATTACAGTTGGGCTGATAGCTGGTGGCTTATGGTGGTTTATGAAAAAATCTGGTTTTGACTTAAGTAAAACTACAAGTTCTCAATCTAAAAATTCTGCTTCTGATAATAGCAAAATGCCGCAAACTTCTTCAGAACAACCGAGCGGCAGTACTTTTGCTTCTGTGCAGAATGTCCCTACAGGATTATTCAGATACGGAGGCAGCACCTCATGGGCACCGATTCGACTGGCAGTTGATTCCGCGATTCAAGCAGCGCGACCAGAGTTTAGGCTGCGTTATCTCGAACCAAGCAGTGGCAATCGCGGTTCTGGCAGTGGCCTAAAATCTTTAATCGACGGTCAACTGACATTTGCCCAGTCTTCTCGACCAATTGAGGATCAAGAGCTAGCTCGTGCCAAGCAGCGCGGATTCGATTTAAAACAAATTCCCGTTGCAATTGATGGTTTGGCGGTAGCAGTCAATCCCAACCTAAATATCCCAGGATTGACTGTAGAACAGTTACGGTCAATTTACAAAGGGGAGATAAGCAATTGGAAGCAAATTGGTGGTTCTGATATTCCAATTAAGGCATATTCGCGCCGCATCAATGATGGTGGCACGGTAGAGATTTTTGTCCAAGACATCTTGAGTGGTCAAGGTTTCGGTTCTAATGTAGAATTCGTTTCCACCACCACCCAAGCACTAGAAAAAGTCGCTAATAGTCTTGGTGGGATTTATTACGCTTCTGCTCCAGAGGTAGTTCCCCAATGTTCAATCAAGCCTTTACCGTTAGGGCGGACACAAAAAGAGTATATTGCTCCCTACCAAGAACCATTTGTAACCGCCAAAGAATGCCCTGGTAAACGGAACAAGCTGAACATTGAGGCTTTCCAGTCAGGAACTTACCCAATTACTCGCAATCTGTTTGTGGTAGTTAAACAGAATGGTCAAATCGAGCAGCAAGCAGCTGTTGCTTACGCCAACTTCCTGTTGACCGAGCAGGGACAGGAACTGATTACCCAAGCTGGGTTTGTCAAAATTCGCTGACACCTGCTATTGGTAATAGGCGCTTACCGCATTTTAGCCGACTCTATTAATAGACTCTGCTGGCAAGCAAATCAGATTATCCCCTTGGGTGAGGATTAAACCGCGTTGACGCAACTTACCCATCAAGCGGGTGACGGTGACACGAGTCGAACCGATCGCGCTGCCAATTTGAGCATGGGTGAGGGGGAAGGGCAGACAATAACCGCGAATCACATCAGGGTCGGTTTCGCTCATTGACGGCTCTCCATATTCCTCAATTAATAATGTGAGGAATCCTAAGAGTCGATCAATTGTGCGCCGTTGTCCCAAGGCACTCAGCCACAGAAGCTTACGCTGGTGCTGATACCTAAAGGCATCCATAACTTCGCGACGGAAGTGCGGCCAGTTGTCGAGGTCATGCCAGTACATCCAAAGCACCGCAGTTTGATCAACATGGGCGTAAGACTGGAGTGTGAAAGGTGACTGGGCAACAATCTCAAACGGCTGTCCCGCCCCTACAAAACCTAAGAAAGCTTCTTCTGGGGTTCTGTTGATTCGTCGAGACGTTAGTTGGCTAGCAGTAGCGCTAACCTGGGCGGTACCTACCATGCGGATTGCACCCCTTTGCACCAAATATAGCAATCCAGGTCTAGCTGGAATGCGCTCATCTTTGCTGAAGGTGCGGCAGCGATAGTGTTCTTGAGCCCAATCAATAATTCGTTGCCAAGTCAAAAAAGGGCGTGATGCCTCAGAGAAGGAGGATGGAGATTGCATAGGTAACAAAGAGCGTTCGGCTGAAGACAAAGACGTCATAAAAAGGTGCAAGGAGTGTCTTTGTGTTGGTGATGTAGGCTTAACGCCTAACAGCGCCAGCCATCTTTAAAGATAGAAAGCAATTTGCTCTCTACACTTTTGTTATAACTCTTACTGTACTATGATGGTAGTAAAGTTTACTTACTATTCATCAAATTTTGCACAATTCTCATTTTTCTCTCTCAACAATAAAGTTATCTCTAAAGATAGATGACACAATAGCAAGAATCTGAAGTGTTAAGGGTTAAATGGTAGTCATCTGTGCATCAAAAGCTACAAGTAAGTAATAATACAGCAATTAAACGCTTAATTTACAGTCATTTATTATCAATATTGAGTATTTATGCTTATGTATATAACATACCAAGTATAGATATTGATAAAATTCCCCTATATAAAAGTAGAGATATTAATAGAATTTTATATATATCCGGGGTGGCTTTACAGCTATCAAAATCTCAGAATCGTAAAGGAATTGAGATTGCTTGTGCGATCGCCTCTCATATTTCGGCGAACTATGGCGACGAATTGATCATCGAAATTGTTCCACCAGGTTACATTTATTTAGTATTAACCGATCCTATTTTAGCTGCTTGGTTACAATGCCTTACTGAGGGAATATGGAGAGAGGGAAAGAGGGGGGGAGCAGGAGAAGTGGGGAGAGGGGAAACCCAAATCGAAAATTCTTCACGTTTATTTGCAGCTCAATACGCTCATGCTCGCTGCTGTTCGTTACTGCGACTAGCTCAACAAGAGGGATTGATTAAACTTGCTGACAATAATGTAAATACTAGTTCGGCTTTTGGCAGCGTAATTTCTCCCAACCCGATACCTTGGCTCAACTGCGATCGCAAACTTCGCTTTTCGCATTTAGCAACAAAGAGGCTGATTTCTGAGTTAGTACAAGTGGTAGATGATTTAGAATGTCTTTATGAAGCAGGTTCGGCTCACTGGCAAAAAGCAGCGATCAATTTGAGCCAAGCTTTTGAGGTTTTCTGGTCTAACTGTAGAATTTGGGGTGAGGTGAAAATTACATCACCAGAGCTTTCTCAAGCCAGATTAGGATTAGTTATCGCTACTCAGTCTGTATTAAGGTTTTTGTTAGAAGAAAAATTAGGCATTTTTGCTCTGGTTGAATTATGAGTCTGAATGCCTAATTCCAAAGTTTTGTAACAAATATTGACTCCTAGAATATCTCAGGCTATATTTCTGGTGTGTGAGGAGCGAACCAGCAAGGGCACCGAGACGAAACACGGCCAGTCGTCGGTGTCCTTTCTGATTTTTTGGTTAGTTATTCGTTATTAGTTATTGATAATAACGAATGATAACTAACTAATTACAGCAAAAACTTTTCAATTGCTGTGGCGGCTCCATCTTTTTCGACGCTAGGAGCTACCCATTGAGCGATCGCCTGAACTTCTTCTGGTGCATTCCCCATCGCTACACCAATGCCAGCGTACTCCAACATTTCCAAATCATTGAAGTTATCGCCAATAGTCATAACGTTAGTTCTTTGTAATCCTAGCATTTCTTCAGCTAGGTAACGTACAGCAGTTCCCTTGTTAACTAAAGGATTAGTCGCTTCAAAAAAGGTGGCTACAGATGTGGTGAGATACAATTCTGCGGGGGTATATTGGCGGCGCAAATTCCCCAGCAAATCTTTGATAATATCTATGTCATCAGATAAAGCCAAAATCTTTGTCGGTTCATTGTTTAAAGAAGAACGCAAGTCACCCACAGCTATGGGGACAATACCAGAACGTTCTGCATAAATTTCAGTTTCTCTAGTTAACTCCCGGATATACAGTTCATCGTTAATGTAGAAGTGAACAGATAAAAGCGATCGCAATTTTGGTTGTTCAAAATAGTCTAGTAGTTTTTCTGCCATTTCTCTGTTTACAGCCAAATGGCGATGAATTTTTTGGGTAGTTGGATCTTGAATCCAGGCTCCTTGGTAAGCTAATAACGGCAGAGTAGAATTAATTTCTTGATGGAAACGCAAGGCTGAACGATACATTCTACCAGTAGCGATCGCCACTTGAATTCCCTTTGCTTTTACCGCAGCGATCGCTTGAAGAACTTTTTGACTGAGGTTGTTAGATTCGCCGGCGATCGTACCATCTATATCTAAAACCAATAGTTTAATGTCTGTTGCAGCTATAGCTTGATTGCTCGTTGATGCTAAGTCATCGGTAGATGCTTTCTGCATAAATTTTTCAAGTTCTAAAGTCTAGTTAGAGATTAGCAGGGTTTAGGAGAAAGCAGCACTATCCTAGAAGGGCTAACCATTACCAACATTTTTGTCGCAGCTAAATTGTGTTAAAGCCATACCCCGGCTAGGGTTGCAAACCTTAGTCTAATAGCTAAAGTCTTCTTTTAGAGGACTAAAAATACAACGGAGGTTGACCAGGGATAAAATTTACGTTTACAGATACTTAGTTTTGCCTTATTATCAACTTTAACTGTATAAAATCCTGATTTTGGGTTGAAACTGGCTGAATTTTACACAAAGCGATATCGCCTGCTGAAAGCTAGTTACTGATAGGTATTAGCATTTTTTTTGATGTCTATTGACACTCCCCGCGATAAATCGACGGGGATTCTTGGATCTTACGACATAACTTGCTCAAGCAGGTTTGCACCAACTAGAGTAGAGGTTTCATCTCCCCCAGCGTTACTTGCGTCTAGCGCAAAGGTTCCGGTATGCCCTACCGTACCCAATCCTCGACTAAGGATATTTCTAGCTGCGTTTTCGTCCCTATCCAGCACACATCCACACTTACATATGTGTGTCCTAGTAGATAGACTCTTCTTAACAACTTCACCGCAACTAGAGCATTCTTGGCTGGTATATTGCGGGTTAACCGCAACCGTAACTCGTTTAAATACTTTTCCAAAGTACTCAATCCAGACACGAAACTGATACCAAGATGCATCATTTATAGACTTAGCTAAACAATGGTTTTTTACCATATTTTTGATTCTCAAATCTTCGTAAGCTATCAAGTCGTTTGACTGAACTACGCACCGTGCGAGTTTTACCGCATGGTCTTTACGTTGCCTACTTATTTTGAGATGGCGTAACCTGCAAACCTGTCTAGCCTTGCCTCTATTCTTTGAACCTTTTACCTTTTTAGATACTCGACGTTGTGAGCGCTTGAGAACTTTTTCCCCTTTTCGCAAGAATTTAGGATTCTCAATCATTTCACCATTCGAGTCTGTATAGTACTCTTTCAGTCCAACATCTAAGCCGACAGTGTTACCAGTCGGTTCAATGTTTTCAAACCGTTCTATATCAACGCCAAATTGGACGTACACACCATCAGCACGCCTAACCAATCGAACCCGTTTAATCTGGTTGATTTGGTAGAAGTGCAAATCGCGAGTGCCTTTTAGCTTAAGTTTACCAATTCCTTTCTTGTCAGTAAAGGTTATAGATTTACGGTCTGGAGCGAGTCGCCACCCTGATGTTTTATACTCAACTGAGCGACAATTTTTCTGGAACTGAGGAAAACCTTTCTTTCCCGATACTCCCTTTTTACAATTTTCATAAAACCGGAAGATTGAAGACCATGCCCTCTCTGCACTAGCTTGTCTAGCCATTGAGTTGAGTTCATTTGCAAATGGATAATTAGCAGCCAAAACCGCACAATATTTTTGCAAATCGTTTTTACCCGTGCTTTTTACATCCATCCATAAACGGATGCAACTATTACGAATAAATTGAGCAGTTCTGATTGCTTCGTTTATTGCTGCTATCTGTGCAGCTTTCCCATAAGTTTTGAACTCAAATACAAGCATGTTTTTCACCTCCCATTTTTATACTATCATCATGAGTATAAAGGTAAGTTAGGGTTAGATGAAAATATTACAAAGCTTATTACAAAGCTGAATAAATTCAGCCCCGAAGCTTATATCCCCTGCCTGAAGGCAAGGGGCTTTACGCATCACGCATCGTAAGTTAAATACCAATTTGACGTGAGGCTGCACATAACGTCCTGCGCCGAGCGCACGCGATCGCGTTCAGGCTCGAAGCCTGGACGGCAGGTGCTACAACGGAGGACACCTCCCTTCTCCTGCCGGAGACCAAGGCGAACGGGTGACGCTCCTGCGTCGCTAACGCTTCGCTAACGCCACTTCGACGGGACGGTACAGGCAACTGCCGAGTGGACTCACCGCAACGCACTGCCTCGGCTAAACGATCTGAGCTTACCTGCGTGGGCTAATTAGGCGCATCTTCAGATGAAATCGGTATTAGCTCGAATAAAATATGCGTTGATACATATTTTATTTAAATTGTCAAAAATAAATTTTTGTTCCACAACTATCTCCTTCTATTTTCCTTTGAGAATTTTCTCTATTGAGATGCATTTACTCGGTTTTAGGTGACGTTGATGAAACAACCAAGCAAACGCAGACGGGGTGTAATCCTTACCCTAAAAGGCTGGGATAAATTTCAAGCTGCCAAAACTCAAATCGAATTTGATGAGAATGCTGGAGATTGCTTTTCTTTAGAAGAACTGAGCGATCGCACACAGTTAGCCTTACACACTATATCCAGGATACAGGGGCGTTTGGAACCTGTAGATAAAAGTTCGTTGCAGTCTGCCTTCGCTGCTTTTGGGCTGGAGCTGTGTAAAAGCGATTATACCCAACTCAGCCCCCCTGAGGATTTGGAAGTCAGATGCGCAAATCCTCAGTATGACTGGGGTGAAGCACCGGATGTATCTGTATTTTATGGTCGCTCAGAAGAACTGGTGCAACTACGGCAGTGGGTGTTAGAAGAACGATGTCGTTTAGTAGCATTTGGAATGTTTGATATCGAACCGATGTTTGCTGATTTTAGACAATGTTGAGACAATTTTATCCAGTGGTGGTCAAGCAGGGCAATGTCGTCCTGGGTACGAAGGATATGGTCAATTACTCAAGCGCGTTGGGGAAGTACCCCATACGAGTTGCGTTCTGTTCACTTCTAGAGAAAAACCCAGAGAGATGATCCCGTTAGAAGGAGACAGAACAGGAGTGCGATCGCTCCCATTAAAGGGATTAAATCTTACCGAGGGACAACAGTTATTTCAGCAAAAAGGACAATTCACGGGTACACAACAAGAATGGCAAGTACTCATCGAGCATTATGGGGGTAATCCCTTAGCGCTCAAGATGGTAGCAGCAGGAACCCAAGAGCTTTTCAACGGTAAGATTGCCCCTGTTTTGCAGTATGTGGAACAGGGGATAGTAATTTTTGAGGACATCGGCGACTTGTTAAAACGCCAGTTCCAGCGTTTGTCGGCGGTAGAAGAAGAAGTGATGTATTGGCTGGCAATTAATCGAGAGCCAGTATCCCTTGCCGAGTAGTTGTTACATATTCCAATTTGCGTACTTTCCTTTACTGACACAAGGCAACTTTGGCAAGTTAATTTGAACTTAAGGCTTTCGTAAATAAACGAGAGCGATCGCCTGTAGTAAAGTAGCAGATGCGATCGCCTACATCACCCCATCATCAAAGGTGCGATCGCCCCTAGTAAAGTAGCAGATGCGATCGCACTGCCAACTGCGCTCAATTTTTCCATGCCCGCGAGGGGTAATAAATTGAAAACTTCTCATAACGCGATTTGCGTTCTCAAACTGGGGTTTGAGTTTTCATTTGAGTATATTTAGTACGCAAAAGCTAATATTGAGTTCTCAAACTGGGGTTTGAGTTTTCATTTGAGTATATTTAGTACGCAAAAGCTAATATTGAGTTCTCAAACTGGGGTTTGAGTTTTCATTTGAGTATATTTAGTACGCAAAAGCTAATATTGAGTTCTCAAACTGGGGTTTGGGTTCTTTTTTGCGTAATTTACTGATTTCTTAGCGATTTACAGTGTAATAAAAGTTAATAGAGATTTGCAGAAATTTCCTCAGGCTGATCAATAAGGAAGTTTTTTAAAGTAAAGAAGCTTAAATCAGTGAATTCGAGAACTGATAACTAAATAAATAACCGCATTAAAAGGTACATATTATGGCTAGACTAAAAAGAACTTCCCAAGTGCTAGAAAAAGCAGCACGTCGTGCAGCCAGTATCAGTTCAATTGATCCAAACTTAGATATGAGTAATGGACTCACTTTATTTGCCTACTCAAGCCTAATTGAGACAATGCGAAATAAAGAAAATATCTACAACACTGCGCTTTCTAATTTAGATAAGATATACCGTGAAATGTTGGAAACAGAGCAGCAGTTGGCAGACATGACAGAACACATACTCATGGGCATTGGGGCTAAATATGGCAAAAGCAGTGTAGAGTATGGTATGGCGGGAGGAGTTCCTAAAAACCAACGCCGCAAGGGATTGCGAGGTGAATCGCCAATTGTTAGTAATGAGCCACCGTCAATGATTGTTGGTGTGAATAGCAATGGCAAAGTAAAAACGTAGTAAAAGCATAGCCTGTGTTACGGCTTTAGCCTAACGCACCATCTTATGAGTCGGTGCATTGGGCGCTTAGATTATGTTTTTATTGAGAAATTCTCTTGAAATATGCACCTAATACCGTTTCACTTTAAGGTTGATACATATGAGCAAGCAGGGGAGGCAGGGGAGGCAGGGGAAGCAGGCGGAGAGGAGGAAAAAGAATTTGTATCAGGAATTTCCTCAAATGGTATAACACAACGCCACTTGCTTTTTAAAGCGATGTCTGGCGACATCAACCCCATCACTTAAAAGTCCGTAGAAGCTTTGCTTCTTGTCCCCAGACATCACTAATTTGACACAGCTGCTAAGAGCGCGTAGGCGTAGCCCGTCGTAGACATCGCGTAAATTAACCCCATCATTAAAAGTGCGTAGGCGTAGCCCGTCGTAGACATCGCCATATCAAACTCATCACCAACAGTGGCTAGACGCTGCATCGGCTTGTCGCCAGACATCACTGATTTGACACAGCTGCTCAGAGCCCGATCGCTTGGGAAAATAAGCTAACGTCAAAGCAGTCTCTATATTCAACACAGTTACCACGTACCAGCCGCAGTGCCGAGTTATGACTATATAGTTCCGGAGGGAGGCGCGAGTCCCCCACAACTACCAAGTGGATTGTTTCAAGTGGGGTTTAAATCCACATGGGTAACCTGGTCACTGATAACTGATAACTGTTCACTGTTTTAATACTTCCACAACTTGGAGATTTTTAGAATGAAATGGACACTTGAAGAAGCCAAAAAACAGCTACCTTCAATAATTAATGCGACTAGTCAAGAACCTCAGCTAATTTATACTCAACAGGAATTAGTAGCTGCAATTGTAGACCCTGAGCAATTCTTAGAATTTTTAAACTGGCGGCAAAAAACTGCGAAATCATCTGTAACTCAAGCCTTTAAAGAACTTCAGCAGTTATGTACCGAAGAAAACTATAGCTTAGAGATACCAGCCTTTGATGGGGAATGCTTTATTTTCTAAGTATGAGTCAGTCATTCAGCGATCAGAAATTCTCGCCAAATGTCCTTTAACTAGTGAAGAAATTTATGCATTACTTACATCATTGATGAGCGTAAGCCAATGGATTTATATCTACTATTTATGGCGACCTAATTTAAAAGACGAAGCTGACAATCACTTAATTGAATTAGCAGTTGCGGGAAATGCTCAAATTATTGCCACTCACAATGTCAAAGATTTCCAAAATGCTGAATTGTTATTTCCTAACTTATCAATATTAAAACCTGAAGAAATTATTAGGACTTAAACAAAAATGGGAACTTTAACTATTCGTTTACCAGACGATAAGCATAATAGATTGAAAGAACTTGCTCAAGCCAAAAACATAAGTATTAATAAGCTGATTGAAGAACTTTCTACCATAGCTCTAGCAGAATTTGATGCCAATACAAGATTTAGGTGATTTCTGAGAAAGAATTTACCAATAAAGGTAAAATACGTTCTTGATAACTAAGGAGACAGGAGCAAGTATTTGGATACGTTAGTCTTAGCAACCTCAACTGGATTGTTAGCACCATCAC
>JAESFM010000040.1_pt1 | contig 83807 bp, 67 predicted proteins | sample 9266171 | NCBI WGS metagenome assembly JAESFM01 (sample SAMN14505069, study PRJNA617099) | algae metagenome | isolation source: Hassallia sp. WJT32-NPBG1 and co-occurring heterotrophs from well developed... | place: USA: Mojave Desert, Joshua Tree National Park, California | collected 2006-06-22 | reverse complement strand
TATCTGTGGGATATGGTTTTCGGCTCATTGTACCCGACTCAAATACGACGGCTTCCTCTTTTAAAATAAGTGTTGTGGGTGCAGGACTGCGGTGCTCTTTATTTTTTATTTATAAACACCCTCTTAGTAAATTCTTCTGCAAACTAAGTATGGGCAAGCTTGACATTTGCACCACTCATTAACGATACGACACAGTATCGTTAATGAGTGGTGCAAATTATGAGCCGTACTCGTCCCCAATATACCGATAAAAGCAGCACTCAAACCCTACGGCAAGGAATAGAAGAGTATTACGCAGTAAATCCACATGTTACCAACCCAAGTCAAATGCCGGCGGATTTTGCGAAAATCTTATTTGCTCATGATGTCACACATGTCATCTTGGGTTGCGATACCGATATGTATGACGAATTGAGACTTTTACCATTGTGCTTTTTAACCAGTGACTTCAAGTTTCGAGACTACCTACGCGATCGCAAAAACCCGGCTGTTGATGTGATGTATAAAGATTTGGTAAAGCAACATGGGCTGCTGTGGTTGTATAGCTCAATATTTGTTGTATTGCCGCGATTGTTGCCAGAAATTGTTGTAATGTGGTTCAAGGCTCGCGGAACACGCAAGTACTATCCATTTTTTGACTTTGAGCCACTACTTGACCGTTCACTGTGGGAGATTCGTCAAGAGTTTAATTTATTACCACTGCTTTGATCTAGAAGACAAAATATTACTTTATCAGGAGTACTGCGATCGCGCTATTTTTCCAGATTAGCCAGAAGTGTCCCACAATAATTAAAGCCGAATAAATCCAAAAAGCCTTGCAAAGTGAAGAATTAGTCCTATTAACCAGGTAGTTATTTGAAAATTGGGATACAGAGGTAAATTTTGGGCAATGCCTATAAAGTGGAATGAAGGAGAAACAGTTGGACAAAGGATTCAGGACATGGAAAATTTTGCCGATCAACCACAACCTTTGAAATTGCAAGCTGCCGCTATTCGCAGTTTACCAACTCTGAGTTTTGGTGACTCTGGTGACTCTGTAAAAGTTTTACAACGACTTTTATCACAAAATGGTTATCCTGTTCGATCTGATGGAAATTTTGGTGCGTTAACAGAAACAGCCGTCAAAGCCTTTCAAAGCCAGCACAACTTAACTGCGGATGGAGTAGTCGGTTCCAGGACTTGGCGTGAGTTGACAAGGTAGTTAACAATTAAAAAATTAAAAATTAAAATTTATTAGCCCATCAATCAGATAAGAGGTTGGGAGTTAGAATGTATTGTATTTTATAACAATAGAATTAATACACAATTATTTATTTTGTGATTACTATTTAAAATTTATTCATGCTACTTTTAGTAGGTGAACATAATTCAATATAAAATTACGCACTATCTTTAGTTTAATTAAACCTACCTACTTATCAGCTATAAAAATTTTCCTCACCTGCGACTCCAAGCTATAATATGCCCTCAAGCATATTGATAGGTAATAGGTTTGACAGAATAATTTTGCCAAGAGCAGATAAAATTACACAAAATCTAATAATTGGCTCATTAAACAAGAGTCACGACTTTAGAGGTTTAGGGATAAAATCCTGAGAATTTGTAGACAATATTTGTGTGTGAACAATCGAATTATCGGTCTATCCCACATTTTTATGAGCCAGATATTACAAGTCCAAATACTTAATAAATGATTTTATCGCCAAAATAATTACATTTTTTTAACTTATAGCTACGCATTATTCCTGAGGAACAACTATTTTGTCTGTCAAAGGAAATATGGGTGTTAGTAAAATGAAATACGATGAGTCATATTGGTCTGCTGATGACCGGTGTCTTAACAACAGGACAACCGTCTTTGCCCAAGTTAGCCGTAGAGCCATTATTTCAGTTAGACAATCCGGTGCCGCAGTCAGCAGAAGAACCTTCAAATGAGGTCGTCCCCGCTACTGAAATCACACCGCCTGAATTCATACAGCTAGATGGTAATCTCCTATTCGCCCACTCAGATATGAATGAATATCAGCAAAAAAGGCTAAGTAATGTTACGGAACAAACTAATTCAATACCATCTAATTTTTACGGTGTAAAAAAGGATGCCACCCTAAAAGACTGGATGCTGGGGGAAATTTCAGCTGTCGCTGCTGTAAATTCTCTAGTTCGCGAAGAAATTCCAGTTAGTCCTTTTTCTGATGAACAAAGTAGTGATGAGTCAGTTCTTCCGCGTTCACGTTCGCGTAGCGTCTCCGTCAGGAGAAGTGTCTCCAAAGGAGAATCGCCAAAACTAAGACCAAAATTTATTAACCAAAATCTGCCAATTCTGGGTTTTGGTAGCTCAGGTATTTCTGTCAAAGTTTTGCAACGCTTATTATTATCTAACGGCTATGCTGTTCGAGTTGATGGAGCTTTTGGTGCGCTAACAGAGAGTGCTGTCAAAGCCTTTCAAAATCGGCGATATTTAGGTGTGGATGGAGTTGTTGGATTTAGAACTTGGCGCGAGTTAACAAAATAGTTAGGAGTTGTAGAGACGCGAGGAATATGGCGTCTCTACGGGAGTCAAAGAGTCAAGAGTCCAAAAGTTCAGAGTTTAGAAAGAAAACATTAACTATGTTACCGAGCCTTGACTATTGACTCTTGATTTCTGGCGTTGCTCAATTCGGATATGAATTTGTTTTACGCAGAGCCGCAGAGTCGCAGAGAGTAAGGCTTTAAGATGCTTGATTTTTAAGTTTCATACTTCAATTCAGCAACGCCTGATTTCTTACCGATGCTTATGCTCCTCTAAAATTGCTTGTGCCCTTGGCTTGTAAATCAAATAGAACAAAGTCTCAAGGTAGCGCAATAAATCCTCCCGATTTTCCTTAGAGTTAAAGTTCCAGAAGCCATAAATCCGTGCTAATGATAACAGCTTGGTAGTGTGAATTTTCCAGGTGTAGGTGCTATAAACTCGGTTAATAGCTTGCTGAGAAATTTCATTCCAATAATTAGGATTTTGTTCGCATTTCAGCACAAATTCGAGAATTCTCTCGGCTGTCTCTTCTAAATTTGTGGGGTTAATGTAAAAGCCATTAACTTTATTTTGGATAATTTCCAAAGGACCACCAAACTGAGTGGCAAAAGTTGGTAATCCGGAAATCATCGCTTCCAAAATAGTCAAACCGAAAGCTTCAAATAAAGCTGGTTGGACAAAGACTCCTTGATGGTCAGCAATTACTCGGTAAACTTCACCAGATTGACCTTTAGACAAACGCACACCTAACCAACGAATCTTGCCTTGGAGATTGTATTCCTCGATGATGTTGTAGAGTTTGATAATTTCGTCGCGTTCTTCGTTGTCGCCTGATTCTTCAACTCGCAACTTCCCGGCGATTAAAATTAAGTTAAAATGCTCTTGCAATTCTTTACTTTGACCAAAGCATTCGGCTAAACCTGTCATGTTCTTAATGCGGTCTAGACGTGCCATTGAAAAGAGCGGACGCTTGTTGGGGTCGTCGAGTGTGCCAAATATTTGTGAAGAGTCGTCCAAAGTGAAGAGCATTTCTTCAATTTTCAGGCGATCGCTCTCTACCCGTTCTTCATAGCGTGTGTATGGGAAATAGGCATTCTCATTTACTCCCGGTGGTACTACATTAAACTTGGGACTAAACAGTTCAATTCCATTCACCACATGATACAAATCTGGCATGGTGAAGCATTTGTAAGACTCATATTGTCCCACACTATCGGGCGTGCCGACAATTTCTTGGTAGGTGCTGCTGATGATGAAGTTAGCAGCATTCATCGCAATCAAATCAGCAGTAAACTGCAACGAAAAATGATATTTTTCCTCCAAATCTTGCCAGTACAAGTTACTAAACAAATATTTGGACTTTTCTAAAGCGTGGGCAATATTACACTGTGTTACTTTCAGACGCCGCGCCAGCAGAAACGCCACCAAATTTCCATCAGTATAATTACCCACAATTAAGTCAGGTTTACCTTGAAATTCTGCCAGCAATTCTTTTTCAGAATCAATAGCGAAAGTTTCTAGATAGGGCCAAAACTCAAATCGAGAAATCCAGTTTTGCGTCATGTTGGGATTAAATTCCCGCAGAGGTACGCGCAAAATCCAGGCATTTTCGGTGCCATAAACTTTTTCTAAACGTTGGTTACAAAGAGTGCCATCACTGTTGGGTATCAAGCGGGTAAGAATAATTACTTTTGGCTCGACATTGAGTTTTTCTAAACCAGCTAAGATGGCATCTTCTTGTAACTGCTGTTCGAGGTTCTTTGCTTGGTCGAGGACGTAAACTACCTGACCGCCGGTATCGGGACGCCCTAAAACTCCTTCTTGTCCAAACCAACCGTGAGCTGACACCAAGACGATTTTAAAAATCATCGGGATGCGAGAGATAAAGGCTTCTAGGGTTTGGGGGTCGGGAGAGTCGATTAATTCATCAAGAATTTCTAAGGTTTCGCGCACGCGAGAAGCGGTGTTACCCCAACCCGGTTCAAAGCCCATCATTTGCAATTGAAACCGGAATTCTTCGTAGGGTTCATCACTCGGGCGATCGCCTACAAATCCGATAGCTTTTTTAACTTGGTCGGAAAGTTGCTGCTGTGTTTGAATGTTGTTATTGATCAGCAGTTGGATGCCGTTGTAGTGGTGCAAACGCAAGAAATTAAACAAGCCTTCTAGCCATTCCTTCGGGTCTTGGAACAACTTGCTGGAGAGATAACGGTTGAGGTACTGCACCCCTTTGCCAATATTTTTCGGGTCGCGAATTGTCGGGGTATAGTCGTAAAACGGACCAAAATCCAATTCTAGCAGGTCGCCTTCTTGGGGATGAAATCGGTTTACTAGGCGATCGCGTAGATCCAACAGTTCGTCCACCGATATCAATTCAACACTCAAGTCTTCCGTCAACCGATAAGCTTCTTGGCTAGCTATTTTGGGGCGAAAAATGAAACAGAGATTTGTATTGTCCTGAATAATTTCTTGAGTATAGTAAATTAGTTTCCCTAATAGCGAAAAAGGCTGTTCCTTCTGGGATTTAGAGCAAAATTCAGTATACACATTCAGGATATCGTTCCGCAGCAAGTACCCCTTTTCTTGACTGCGTAACTCGCTAATAAACGAACGTAAATCGCTTTTTTCTTCACTGTTCAAGACTGCATGAATCAAGTCAGACATGGGAACCCCAGTTATCAATTTTCGATTTGAGCTTTTGGTGAGATTTTGACTGGATAATGCCTAAAAACTCCAAAAAAGCAATATTAAGGCAAAAAAAAGCAGATTTTTGCTCTCTACCTTGACCTTTTTTGTTTACCCATCAATTTCATCACCTTTCTACGCATATCTTATTGCTGAATAAATTTCACTCTAACTAAAGACGTACAATTTAATATTTTGTCATTGAGAGGAAAAATTTTCTCCGTGTCAAGTAACCCAAGGGCTATTTTGGGAGATACCGACAACCAGAAATTTTTGTGATTAGATCTAACAATTATCAAGTTAGATTTATAACCTGGCTTCCAAAATTTTGCAAGCTCATTCACTATAACTACTAAGCATTGTTAATTTGCTGCCCAGCTAAACTTTAACAGTTAATACTGCTGAGTATTAATGCTCAACTTTATACTTTAGTGCCGAAAAGCTATTTTTAAAATCCACAGCATTTATGAGAAAATTATTAATTTTTGTTTACTGATAAAAATTAATTGTTTCACAAGTAAACATACTCAAAATGTTGAACTTAAATGAATTAAAATCAATTTTTAGATGCTCACTAAAAAATGCCCGATTCAATGTGTTTATCATTTCAAAATTTAAAGTAACAAAAGCGATATCAGCAGACATCGCTATTGATATTGAGCGAATTTTTTCATCCGCTAGTAAGAAACGAATTCTCACCTTAGGGAGTTGACCGGAAGTTGGAGGGCGCAAGCCCCTAAATTCTATTTATGGGGATAAGCCCGATGGGGAATTTATTCCCCGTCCAAACTCTTCTATCAATTCACTTATACTTATACCTCTCCTCTGTGCTTCATTCCTCATATTCTCCCAAGCAGTAGGAGTTACTACAATTTGATGCCTTTGTTTTACCTCGCTATGCAAAACAGGTATATTTTTTAGTCGTTTCTTTGTTGCCATAATCAGATATTGTGTATATACTAAATATAAGCTAAAAAATAAAAGGAGGTGATTCAAGAGTGTTGGTATTAGAGTACAAAGCCGTAGTGAAGTCCAATCAAGTTAAAGCCATTGATGAAGCCATTCGTACAAGTCAGTTTGTTCGTAACAAGGTGCTGAGATACTGGATGGATAATCGCAATGTAGGCAAAAAAGAACTGTACCAATACAACACTCAGTTACGTGCAGAGTACAAGTTTGTCAATGATTTAAATAGCCATGCTTGTCAAGCGTCTGTTGAAAATGTGGAGCGTGCTGTCAAAAGGTTTTTTGATAACTGTAAAGCTAAGAAGCAGGGTAAAAAAACGCCACATGCTTCAAGCCGGGAAACCCGTCCAACGCAGTGGCTCAGCTATCCACGCTTTAAAAAACATAGCCGTTCGGTTGAATACAAGGTCTCAGGGTGGAAGTTGCACCCATCAAAACGACGCATAACTTTTTCGGATAAGAAAGGCATTGGTGAACTCAAGCTTTTGGGAAAATGGGATATTCACACATACCCAGTTGAGTTGATTAAACGAGTTCGGATTGTGCGCCGTGCAGATGGCTACTATGTGCAATTTTGCGTCAGCGTGAATAATCACTCAATAGCACCAGCAACCACATCTGAGATAGGTATCGATGTCGGGTTAGAGTACTTCTACTCCGACAGCAACGGCAATCATGAAGAGAACCCGCGATATCTTCGTAAAGCCGAAAAGGATATCAAGCGGGTACAGCGCAAGATTTACAAGAAAAAGAAGGGATCATCTGGCAGGAAGAAAGCACGTGGCGTTTATGCCCGTAAACATTTGAGAGTAACAAGACAAAGGGATGAACACGCAAAGAAACTTGCGCGTAACTTAACCCTGGCTAACGCTAAGGTCGTCTTGGAAGACTTGAACGTAAGCGGACTGGTGAGAAACCACAAACTAGCCAAGAGTATCAGTGATGCATCTTGGTACAACTTCCGCCAATGGCTCGAATACTTTGGTCAGAAGTTTGGGCGGGAAATCATTGCAGTTCCTCCACACTTCACAAGCCAGGAGTGTAGTAGTTGTGGTGCTAGGGTGCAAAAATCTCTTAGTACTCGTACTCACTCCTGTCCACATTGTGGACACGTTGAGCAGCGTGATGTGAATGCAGCCAAAGTAATTTTAAGGAGCCAGTGCCGTGGGCGGGTCTCCCGACTTTAGGCATCTGGCGTTCGTGCAAACGCTACCGGAGGGCATCCGGGAAGTAACGCTAGTGAAGTTGCAGCCTCTACTTCTGTTGGTCGCAAGACAAGCATTAGCAAGCAGCGACAGTGAAGCTAGAATCCCCATGCCTTCAGGCATGGGGAGTGTCAACTTACAACTAACCCATGCCATCTATTACTGGATGGAAGTAGAAGGCAAAGCCCAACACTGTATAAGCAGCTAACAATAATGTGCCTTCTAGCCAATTGGATTTCCCATCAGAACTAATAGAATTTGCAATCAATACCGATACAGCCACAGCCACTAATTCAAAGGGATTAAAATTTAAATCCATTGGCTGACCGAACACTCGTCCTGCTATCACTAAAACAGGAGCGACAAATAAAGCAATTTGCATACTCGATCCCACAGCCACGGAAACGGAAAGATCCATCTTATCTTTCATTGCCACAGTAACTGCTGTAGCATGTTCAGCAGCGTTACCGACGATGGGAACCAAAATCACACCTGTAAACAGTGCCGTTAAGCCTAGCTGGGATGTGGCTACTTCTAAAGAATCTACCAACATTTCTGACTCAAGCGCCACTAAAAGAGTACACACTAGCAGCACCCCACCCCACAACCAAACATTTGGCTTGGTATGAGGAGTTTCCTCTGACTCGACTAAACCCACCTCATAAAGATAAGCGTGGGTTTTCATCGAAAATAACAACGTCAAAGCATAAACTACGATTAATACTATCGCCACGGCAAGAGAAAAATTTTCTACAGTTTGTTGATTAATTCCAACAGAAGTAACGTTCATAGCTGTTGGCAACAAAATCGCAATCACTGCCAAATTCATAGAAGATGCATTTACTCGTGCCACAATTGGCTGAAATGTCTGTTCTTTGTAGCGAAGTCCTCCCAAGAGCATAGAAAGACCCATCACAAGTAGTAAGTTGCTAATAATCGAGCCGGTTATACTGGCTTTGACTACATTTACTAACCCAGCTTTCAGGGCAATTATAGCAATGATCAATTCTGTGGCGTTACCAAAGGTGGCGTTTAATAGTCCCCCTAGGGTTGGACCAACTACCACAGCAATTTCTTCTGTAGCTGTACCCATCCAAGCTGCTAAGGGCAGAATCGCTAGTGCAGCAGTGATGAAAACTATCAACTCTCCCCACTTTAGAAATTGGGCTGCTAAGGAAACGGGGATAAATAATAACAGAACGAGAAAGACAATGTTTTTACCGGACATTTGTTACCTAAATTCGAGAGGATCAATCATAAAGGAGTGCTGAGTTGTGAGCTATCCGGAAATCGACGACTGGGAATTGAAAGTGTTGGTTGGAGCGTTGGAGCGTGGGTAGGGCACGCTTGCCCGATCCCTTTTACCGCAAGTGCTACAACTTTCTCGGCAGGTTTTCGCTCTTAAGCTTAAGAGCGAAAACCTGGCGAGTGGAAAATAGGCAACGAACTGCCTCCCCTTTTCCCTTCTTCAAATTCCCACTTTCTACTAACCACTAACCACTACCCACTCAGCACTCTCAAAGACTAGACTCTAGGATACTCTCTACCCTGCGGTAGAATGGCTCAGAGTTTCTAGTGTTTGCACTTTTTGGCTAGAAGATATGTAAAATGAATTTGCGATTTGTGCAGCTTTTGCAATCTTTTGTTACAAAAGTATCAATTGGAGCCAGAACTCTACACAAAAAATGGGGTTTAATATATTAAAAGACAATTAAGTTTTTTCGGGCTGCAAAGCAAATAACCCGTTAACTAAGGCTTTTGATAATGAATAATTTACTCATGCCTGCGGGAAGTGCGAAGGAGCGAGAACGCAGATGACCCGCAAGACTAAGGCGAATATGTCAACTGATGGCTAAAGTATGAAGTATGAAAAATAAAATACCTCACCTATAAAGCGATGAAGGTTATAGCAAATTATACATGTCTTTTTCATCCTTTATAGTTGAGACTTCTTTAGTCAAATATTAGCTTCTTTCTCGTAGTTGTTTATACCGACCGAAGCGAAGATGGCGCGGTAACGATATTTGCTCTTATTTTCGACAGCGCAACTGTAATTTTTAGTGATTTAGGATAAAGATACATGACTTCAGCTGCTGAAATGCCGACTAGTGCTGGCTTATCATCGATGTCAAACGAAAGCACGGCATACACCGATCTATCAGACCCGTTAAGAACGGCTACTGGTGTTTACGTAGCTGTGCATGGTCATTTTTACCAACCGCCACGGGAAAACCCTTATCTGGATGCGATTGAGCGTCAACCAGGAGCCGCACCTTTCCATGACTGGAATGAACGGATTCACTCGGAATGTTACCGCCCAAATGCCTTTGCCAGGGTGTTAAATAACCGAGGTGAAGTGCAGGGGATCGTGAATAATTACGAGTATTTCAGCTTTAATATAGGACCGACGTTGATGTCGTGGCTAGAACGCCATGATGTGGAGGTTTATCAACGGATTTTAGAAGCGGATCGGAAAAGTTGCGATCGCCTAAACGGTCATGGCAATGCGATCGCGCAAGTATACAATCACATCATCATGCCTCTTGCCAATTCGCTGGACAAACAAACTCAAATCCACTGGGGTAAGGAAGACTTCCGATCCCGCTTTGGACGCGATCCCGAAGGTATGTGGTTAGCAGAAGCTGCGGTAGATTACGCAACCTTAGAAGCTTTGGTTGCTGAAGGCATTCGTTTTATCGTCCTCGCACCTTCTCAAGCACAACGTTGTCGTCCTCTACCAAATAACGACAATCCACATCCAGAATGGCATGAAGTCGGCGGTGCTCAAATTGATTCTACCCGCCCCTATCGTTGTTATTTGAAAGATAGTCAAGAGTCAAACGACAAACGCTATATAGATATCTTCTTCTACGATGGTCCCATCTCGCGGGATATGGGTTTTAGTGATGTGGTTTACAATTCCAGTCAGTTTACAGGACGCATTGGTTCTGCGGTGCGCGGGGATCATCGCCCTGCACAGTTAATCTCTGTAGCGACCGATGGCGAAACCTTTGGACATCACAAGAAGGGAACTGAGAAAACTCTCGCTTACGCATTCATCGAAGAATTTCCTCGCCAAGGTTGGACAGTAACGAACTTTGCCCACTACCTCAGCTTAGAAGCGCCAGCTTGGGAAGTGGAATTAAAGCCAGTCACAGCATGGAGTTGCGCCCACGGTGTCGATAGATGGCAAGATGATTGCGGTTGTGGTGGTGAAGGGGGAGTTTGGCATCAAAAATGGCGGCGTCCGTTGCGAGATGCTTTAAATTGGCTGCGGGATCGCTTAGTTGAGGTGTATGACGAGTATGGTAGACAGCTTTTCAACGATCCCTGGCAAGCGAGAAATGAATATATTGAGGTGATGCGCGATCGCTCTCCGGCAAATATTAACCGATTCCTCAGCCGCAATCAAACTCACAAACTCACAGCCGCCGAACAAGTAGACGCATTACGGCTTTTAGAAATGCAGCGTCATGCTTTGCTGATGTTCACCAGTTGCGGTTGGTTTTTTGAAGAAATTTCCCGCCCAGAGGGAACGCAAATTATGCGCTATGCGGCGCGGGCGATGGAATTGGCGGGAGATGTGGCGGGTGTACAGTTAGAAAAAGGCTTTGTCAAACGTCTTGGTTTAGCCCCCAGTAATGTTGATCTTTTCAAGCATGCTGGCGAAATTTATCGCCAATTGGTGCTAACAGCGCAAGTCGGCTTTAACCAAGTTGCGGCACATTATGCGATTACTTCATTATTTGGCAATAGCGATCGCAAACCGACAGAAACCCATAATTCTTCCTGCAAGCTTCCGCATCCTTATCAAAAGCGGGTTTATTGCTACACGGCAAATGAGCTAGATTACCAAATGCAACGCCTGGGATCGCTGACTTTGGCGATGGGACAAGTCAAGCTAGTATCAGAAATTACCTGGGAAAGCGAACATTTAGTTTTTGCTGTACTGCATTTGGGTGGCTGGGATTTTCATTGCTGCATTCAACAGTTTGAGGGTAGACGTAGTTATAGCCAGTTAAAAGAAAAGCTGTTTGGAGCGCTGGAACAAGCGAGTGCGGCGCATACTATCTTGGCGATGACGCAGTTGTTTGGCGAAGAACCTTTCAGCTTGCAGAACTTATTCGCTGAGGAACGCCATCGAATTATGCGGTTGTTAAGTCAGGAAACACTGGCACGATTAAATGAACTTTATACTCAAACCTACCGGGATAATTACGGTGTCATGATGGCATTCCACCGGGATCAACTGGAAGTACCGCAAGAGTTGCAGGTGGCAGCAGAAATTGCATTAGGGCATCGGTGTATGATGACATTGCGAGCGCTTGAGCAAGACATCGCCGAGCCGGAACAAAGCGCGAATCATCTGGTAGAATTGGAGGCGATCGCCAAAGAAGCGAAACATCTGCATTGTCGGTTGAACATTCACGACGGCAAGCTGATGTTAGAGCAATTAATTTTGCGATCGCTTTGGCAATTGTTGCACGATCCCAACGGCACATTTGATGCAGATATCCAAGGTTTGGAAAGGTTGATCGATATCGGCTATCAGATGAATATCGGCATTTGTCTTGAGCGATCCCAGGAATTATACTTTAGCTGTTTGCACAGTCAAATATTACCGCAGTGTGCGGCTACCCTTGCCGACGGCAAAGATATTAATCAATGTCGTCATCTGCTGAAGTTGGGACAAAAGTTAGCTGTTGATGTTAGTCCTTGGTTAAATCAGTTCGGATAAAAGATAAGGTAAAAGTAAAAAGGTAAAAGGTAAAAGTAACATTTTTTGCTTTTTACCTTTTACCTTATCTTTCTCTACTTAAATGCGATGGTGAATACTTTTTGAAGACGCTTTGCGATCGCAATGGTAAGGATAAAGCCACTCACATTTGAAGAGTCCGTGGCTGTATTTTTCAAAAACAGTACCGGCATGTATTCCTGGTGCTAAATCAATCCCGGCTTTTGTTTTGATTTCGTATAGCTTGGGAAAAGCTGCTATCAAAACAGCTATAACCACGAAAAAGCAAAAGAAAAAAGTTGTAGCTTTGGAAACTTTGTGGGAGTTACTGTTAAGGTTTTTAGACATATTGCCAAGAAACTAACAGTCAATATTATCTTAGAAACCAAAATGTCGCCGGAAGCGGTGATCACTTTTATCTGTTTTTTGAAGGTTGCAGGTAAAGCAAAGGGTTTGTAAGTTACTGATATCATTTTGACCACCACGAGCGAGGGGTATAATATGGTCAATAGTGAGGTCAGTTTCGTCATTTGTTTTACCACAGCTTTGACATTGATATTTGTCAGCACATAATCGCACAAATTGCTAACGAATTAAATTTATAAAACCTCTGCGATCCTCTGCGCTTACTTTGTGTTCCTCTGCGTTTAAAAACGCTACAATTTTACGCAAAGCTATACTAAGGTTAGATTCTAACCCTCCTCTAAAACATCCCCTAAACCATCTGATATCAGGAAACCATTAGTTGAAATACTTTTTTTCGCAGCATCCGAAATCTCATAAAATTTCAGCGAATCATAAATTACAGGTAGCAAACAGTCATATAACAACATTGCCTGCAAACAACTATTAATTGCCGAAACCGCTGAATTGTATCCCTCAATCTTTTGTCCAACAGCTAGTAATAACCGCCGATTATTCAAAATCTTATTCTCAGCTTCTTGTGCAAGCGTTTCTTCTAAATAAGCACGCGCATGAGAGTATTGTTGCAAAATATCATCCGCTTGCTTATCCGCCATTGGTAACAAGTGATTTTTGAGAGTTTGGTTAATAATCTGGCGGAAGTTTCTGCGAATAGTTTCCGAGACTTTCTGCTCAAAATCTAACTTTAATAATTGCCTAATTGCTGGTTCCGCTTCAACCATGCTTTCGCAGTCGTAACCTTGAGAAGTTTGCTGTAATGTTTGCCGAAACTGATATATTGAAAAAGTGCCTTCATCGTAAAATCTGGGACTTTCTCTAACAAAGCGATCGCATTCAACCCGCGCTGCATTTACAATCGCTTCAGACACTGCTTTTTCTAACCCTTTTAACTCAACTTCAATTCCGCCATCATTACCTAATAACCGATACAACTGACGGTAATATTCTGACTTGCGAATTCTTTCCATCAACCCTTGGAAAAGATTAGCAATTACTTCTTCGGAAGACTCTACTAAAATATCTTCTAACTGATTCGCCAAATAATAAAAAGCCTCTACTAAAATAGCAATTAACGGTGCGGTAGCGTTGCGAGGATGAGTCAAAGTTGCGCGTCGATAAGCATTACTCACAGAAAACGTATGTAGCAACTCATCTAAACGGTGAGTCATGCGTAATTGTAATTGACGAAAATCAGCTTCAAAAGCATCACAAGCGTTATTAACAACGTTGTTCACTTCTTCTGTGATATGCTGGCGAAAATCATTACCAACTTGCTGCAATTGCTGATTTAGGCGTTGTAATTCCTGCCCTTTCATCGCCTCAATTTCTCGCGGTTGACTATCTAATTCTCGCTGTAGAGATTGGTAATGTTTTTTAAGTTTGATACAAACATCTTCCAAGTCGTCAGCTAGATCTTTAAAGAGTAACGGACGCTTTTCTTCGGTAAGATAGCGAGTAATGGCTGTTCTAAATCCTTCAATACCGCTATCTTGAATTAACTGATTAATTAATGGCGTTCCCTGTTCGTTTAAAATCCGCACATAATTCTCATTCGGAGTTTCAAAGCTGTTAACCGAAATCCGAAATTGACTAGGTGATAACTTACCACAGTTTGCACAATAGCGATTGAACTCATTAACAAATTGCGGTGTTTCTTCGCTATCATTCTGTGAGGGTGGGGTTTCACCACCCCTACTAGCCAAAATCGAATCTAAACCAAATCTATCTTGTCCACTTGTCTGTTTAATTTGACTGCCGTAAAATCCTAGTAAAGCACTAGTTTTATAAACTCTAGTTGTATCTCGAAACTGCCCATTAATCAAATCATCCAATCTTTGCCTTAGCTGGTTGTTGTACCAAGTTTCATCAATGCGGTTGAAAATATAAAATACGCGATCGCGGATACCTGCATTTCCCCGCATCGTTTCCAAAAGTTCCGTTTCTTCCTTCGTCATATCACCCGCTGAAGCAGGTTTCAGCACACACACCACTGCTGAAGTATCAGGATGTTGAATTTTCGCGTAAGTTAACTGTGCATCCTTTTCAACTGGCGCATCAATTCCTGGTGTGTCGATAATCACATTACCATCCTGCAATAGGGGATGATGACAGTAATATTCAATGCGTTTCAAAACAGCACTATTGCTACCACGACGCGCATATCCAGCAGCTTCCTTCAAATTAGAAAAATTGAATTGCTCCATCGAATATGTGGCATTATTAACTGTATGAATGTGTTCTCTATTTGCCACATATCCATCAAGCAATAATATTAATGCCTTTGCTTGTTTCGCACGTTCCGATTTATTCTCACCACCCTCTTGCTGAATAATTGCTTCACATCCTTGATGCAACAAATCCATTACTTCAACTTGATTGATATTAACTCCTACCTTAAATCCCAACTGTTGACATAGATAAATGGCTTGTTCTCGAATTTCAGCTTCACTTAAAAACGTTAAAACAACTCGTTCTTTATTAACTTCGGCATACTCAATTTTACATTCCGTACCAGTAGCATGTCCCTCTGCACTATACAACAGTTCCCGCTCCAACAGCGCATTAATTAACATCGACTTCCCCGCACTAAACGCACCTGCAAACACAATTTCAAACTTCGGAGAAATCGCTTTGCCTAAAGATGTTTGTACTGATGTAATATCATGGCTCCGCAAACTTGGTTCTTGCTGTAAAAGTTGTAATATCAACTCAACTTGTTCTTTCAGATTTTTACACTGAATCGGAAGATATGACATATTTGAGACTTAAAAACATATTAGTATAGTTTATGAATATTTATCTGCTTAATGGTTCAGTAAAATTACTAGGTTAATTTCTCATTACTAGCCGTACCAAAATGAAAATTTATCCTCTCAGACTCAAACCCAACGAAGATTTAAGGCAAAGTTTAAAAAACTTCGCCAATCAAGAAAATATCAAAGCAGGTTTTATATTAAGTGCTATTGGTAGCCTCAAACAAGCAAAAATACGCTTTGCAAATCAATCAGATAGCATATTATTAATAGAAAAATTTGAAATTCTTTCCCTTAACGGAACAATAGCAATTTCCGGTGTGCATTTACATATTGCTATTTCCGATAAAGAAGGTAAAACTATCGGTGGACATATTGACGATGAATGCATTATTTACACAACCGGCGAAATAATAATTGGTACAACAGAAGAATTTATCTTCAATAGAACTATCGATGAACAAACAGGCTATAAAGAATTAGAAATTATCTCTAATAACTCCTAATCTCTTTCTTTGTGTGGTTATCGACTTCTTTTCTCCTGTCGGAGACGCTGCGCGAACGGGGTTCATATTATTACCCGACACCCTAAAGGGTGCGGCTATACAAACAAAGTCCGCCTGCGCGGACTAATACTATTTCTCTATAAAGATAAAGCTCAAATTAGCCCACGGAGGTGGGCTTAGTTCTTATAGCCACAGGCTTCCAGCCTGAGGGTAATAAATTTGAATATTTTTCTATAAATATTTGTAAATAGTTATAAATTACCAAAACCATCAGTCAAACTGTCACATAAGAACAATTTAATAACACTATTGGCATCATACTAAGTAATATTATAACCGCCATAGCAATCCGCATAGTGATTCGTGAACGGTGGTAGGTGGGGATTCTCTTCTGCGTTATATCCATCTCTGCTCACCCTGTCAAGTCACAACATAAGATGGAGTATTGCTATGACTAAACGGCATTGGAGATTGTCATGGTATTAGACAATTTTCGCCGAAAGTTACGCCAAGAAGCACAAAAATGGCGGGATGAAGGAATTATTAGTTCTTCATGTTACCAAGACCTGGGAAAACGTTATCAATTTGATAACCTGGAAATAGCTGCACGCGATCGCTTCGTTTTCATCGTGATTGCGATCGGCAGCATTTTGTTAAGCTTAGGCATAATTACTTTTGTAGCAGCAAACTGGCAAGCATGGTCACGAGATGTCAAATTTGTGATTTTGATCAGTTTGTTTTTCGCGACTACTATCACAGGTTTTTTCTCTTTTAGAGAACCTACACTTAATGCTGAAGGAAAAAAGCAGCCACCCAGCAAACAACTATTAGGAGAAGGTTTGCTAATTTTAGGCGCTTTGATATTAGGTGCAAATATTGCGTTGATGGCGCAAATGTTTAATATCAGCGGTTCAACTTCCCAACTATTTCTTTGCTGGGGGTTGGGTGTCTTAATCATGGCGTATGGACTTAGCTTGACTTCCTTGGGAGTGCTATCAATCATCCTCATACAAATAGGATATTGGACAGGATTAGGAGAACTATCCTACTCTGCAAGTGAGTTTAGTTGGTCACGGTTGTTGGTGCAACATATGCCATTATTTATTTGGTTGCTGTTTGTACCCTTAGCTTACTTGTGCCGATCGCGTTGGATATTTGCTTTAGCAGCGATCGCCTTTACCGTCTCCTTGCAATTCAACCTCAACCCGCTGCAACGTCTAGCTTATTCTAATAATAATAATACAGCGCCTTGGGTTGCGTCTTTTGCTTTTGCACTTCCAGCTGCACTATTTTGGAGTTACGATGACCTACTATTCCCCACAATAAATTTTAGGTTATTTCAACCCCTTGCCCAAAGTCTAGCGCTATGGTTTTTCGGAACACTATTTTATGTCCTTTCCTTTTATTGGGTTTGGCAATATCCATCCTCCGGATTTTATCCCCTAACAACCAACTCACCAGTTAGACCATTTCCCCTAATTGATTTAGGAATTCTCAGCGGTTTAGTAGTACTGCAATGGCTGTTTATGCTGCGTTATCGAAACAGCCTAACCCGCAGAAGGATGGATATCACCAATGTCTTCATTACCGGCTTTCTTGCCATCGTTGCCTTAATACCTTTTTGGCATCAAGCTGTTACTCGCATTCCCGGTTTAGCAGTTTTCATCTTCAATATTCTTCTAGGAATATTCGCCTTTGGATTAATGCGACACGGAATAGAATACGGTGATAGACGCACCTTTTGGGGCGGAATGCTGTTATTAACACTGCAAATTATTAGCCGCATGTGGGAATATGACACAGACTTAATTTTCAAGTCATTTGTCTTTGCTATGTGCGGCATCGGTATCATTAGCGCCGGACTTTGGTTTGAACGTCGTTTAACTAGCAAATAAATAGGGCATGGGGGAGCCAGTACCGTGCGGAGGTCACGAACGTTGTTCGGGCAGCGTCTCCGACAGGAGAGGCATCTGGCGTCATAGGGCATGGAAATAATCTTATAGAACGCGCATCACTTACAGGCGCTTTTTTAATTCCCAATGCCCAATGCCCATTGCCCATTGCCCAATGCCCATTGCCCAATTCCCACAACAAAAATGAAAAGCAATTCCAACGAATCTAACAAATCTTTGTCACCCGAAAAGGAATTTTCGCAAAAGGTGACTTTTGACGATTACATTAAAGCTAATGAACAAAAATCAACAAAGCCTTTACCGCTTTGGCGGCTGATAGTTCCGCTGCTGATTCAAACAGCATTAATCATGGCGATACCATTCCAAGCGATGTTCACTAATTTCACTGGCAAAACAGTAATCTTGCAAACTGTACCAGTAAACCCTAACAATGCGCTACAGGGAAACTCGGTGAATCTTGATTACAACATCGCTCGTTACAACACTTTGAGAAGACTACCAGGATGGCAAGAATTAGTTAGACGCCGTTCTAATAGAAATAGACAATACGTTTCTTTAGCTGAGGGAACCAACTTATATGTAACTTTGCAAGAGCAACAATTTCCAGATTCTGATAATCCTAGAGCTTGGAAGCCGGTGCGGGTTAGTGCTAATCCCCCTAGAACCCTAGCCGCAAATCAGGTAGCTTTAAAGGGTGTTTATGAGGATGGCTCTATTAACTACGGGATAGAATCATATTCCATCCCAGAAGACCAAAGGCAGCAAATTAATAATAATCTTTTTCAGGCACAGCAAACCCAACAAAGACGGCAACAACCGATTTTAGTTGAAGTTAAAGTAGATGCAGAGGGTAATGCTGTACCCGTTAGTATGTGGGTAAGGAATCGCAACTACCGTTTTTAATCCTCACGTCTTAACTGCCATGCGGCACCAAAAGCAGCCCCAGCCCCAGCTAGCAAACCAGTACTCATTCCTTCTATAGTTTTGTTAATGGGGTTTTGGGTCAAGCACTCACTCGTCACGGTATCGGCTTGCAAGCAAATAGTGCTTTCTGCCCAACTTCCCGTACCTCCTAAAACTACACCGGTGACACTACAGGAAAAAATTAGCAGTAGAAGGCGTTTAGTTTTTCTATCCATAGAGGGTTGCGAAAAATCTTACTAACGGTATACGACTTTTAACTACTTTACACATAGGTGGAAATAATGTCACGTGTTTTCGTCTAAAAAAAGCGATCGCCTACCAAAACACCTCGGTGTTTCCCTTCACCAGCCGCAACCAAAACCCACACCCGTCTGTGCTGCGCTCATTACCGCTTCTCGCTCTTGTCGGAGAAGTTAGGTTTTTGCTTGGCGATTTAGGAGCAAACCCTAATTCAAATGTTATGTGTATTACCAAAGGGATACTAATACTTTTTTAAACAAAACTTATTAATTAATAGCACAAAAATATTTCTCTAAAATAATTTTTTCAAAACATTTTATTTCAATAAAATGTTTTGAAAAACACATAATTAAGTTACATTCAAATGCCAAAAATACTTGTTGAGCAGCAAGAATTAACTGCAAAAATACATCCCCAGATTGAATATTAATATGCCATAAATAGAGTTTAATAAAGTTATCATCTAAATGTTTTTCGGCAACATTAATCAAAAATTGTAGATAAAACTTAAAGGAGGCTCCTCATATTAGTGACCAAAAATCCCAATTTTCCAATCAAAAATAGACTACTTGCGGCTTTGCCAGATGAGGATTACCAACGCCTTGTTCCTGACCTAGAGTTCGTCGAACTTCCGTTGCGACAAGCTCTCTACGAAGCAGAAGAACCCATCAAACACGTCTATTTTCTCAATGAGGGAATAACTTCGATAGTTTACATTATGGAAGACGGCTCGACGCTCGAAGTGGGTATGGTCGGCAATGAAGGGATGGTAGGTATTCCCGTATTTTTGGGAGGAGACATGACCACCACAAGCGCGTTTGTGCAAATTCCCGGCAGTGCTATGAGGATGAAGGCTGTTCGGCTCAAAGCCGAGTTTGACCTTGGTGGTGCGCTGCAAAAGCAGCTCCTGCTCTACACCCAATCACTGCTGACCCAGATTTCCCACGCGGCTGTCTGCAACCGCATAAATAGGGTGGAAGAACGACTTGCCCGCTGGCTGCTGACAGTCGCTGACCTGACGCAATCAAACGAGTTTCCACTGACTCAGGAATTTATCGCCCACATGCTCGGTGTGCGTCGCTCTGGCGTGACGGTGGCTGCTGGCATTCTCAGTCAAGCAGGAATGATCCGCTACAGTCGTGGCAGAATTACCATCCTCAATCGGGAGGATTTGGAAGCAATTTCTGGCGAGAATTATAGAGTGATAAAAACCGAATTTTCGCGGTTACTTAGTACTGATCGTGCGTAGAACCCACATTGACTGATTTTTTATGCTTATGTCCGCAATCGTACAGAACCCTGATATAGATATGTTTAGCCTAGGAAAAGACAACATTAACATCATTTCTCACGCTCTCTCTAAAAGAGAGAGCGTGAAGTTCTTTAAGGGTAAATTTTGTTACTCAGTATATAATATATCATACTACTTTTTACCTCAACACATCAAGTTAATTTTGCACCTAAAATATTTTTGTTGTACAAAATAGGTAAATTAAAAAAAGTGAGTTTCATGAGTAGAAAAGCTAGGAAAGTATTAAAACAATCAGGAGTAATTCCCTACAGAGTTACAAACGGAAAAGTTGAAGTTTTGCTAGTGACAACTAGCGACTGTAAAAACTGGGTAATTCCCAAAGGAGGTATTTGCAAGCGAATGAGTCCCCCCGCTTCTGCCGCAAAAGAAGCGTGGGAAGAAGCCGGGGTAATTGGTCAAGTGAATAGTAATGAACTTGGCACATACAAGTATCGCAAACAAGGCAAAACTTACGAAGTCCAGACGTATTTGTTAGCAGTTGATACAGTATTGTCAGATTGGCCCGAAGCGAATCAAAGAAGGCGGGAGTGGTTAGAGCCAAGCAAAGCCATCAGGCGGGTTAAGAAAGGCTCACTCAAGCAAATTCTCAAAGGCTTTAGCTGCGAGTAAGTGCGTTCTTTCTCTAAATTTCCAATATAATTACAAGTTGATAAATCAAATAATTGTTGTCTATGAAGTATAATCAAAAATTGCTAAATGAAGTGAATATTCACAAGTAAAGTTTTGCTAATAAAAATAAATTTTTGTAATAAAGGTGAGAAATAAATCAATAACTCAGCTTTTGTAATAGCTAAATGTAACTTAACCACACTCCACAGATATCAGTTTATGTAGGGTTTCGCCTATGCATAGAGCGATCGCTAACTTCTCAGCACTAGCCAAAATTAGTAAAATTACACCATAAATTTATGACAAGACTTCTTTTTGTTGCAGTTAAAGCTAGTTAGATAGGGGTAATTTATAAACAATACTTCATCAATTGAAACATTTGGGATAGCTCTATAAAACTTGCTAAGTGATTTTTAATATATTTAACTATTTCTCAACTTAAAGCGAAAACTACCCTTACGGTAGAAGTCAAAACAAACTATAATAATTTTATCCTAAAGGCAACAACTTTAATAAGAAAAGCATATGCATTTTATTGGTGATAGATATAGCTAATTGCTAATTGCTTGAGGTGTAAATTCAAGGTGAAGATAGAACAATTTATTCAACGTACAGAAGCATTCCACAGGCGTTTAGCAGATTTGAACGAAACTGCGAACGCATTGCCCTGGATAACGTCGGACATGTTACCGCAAGCCTTTAAGGAACTTGGTAGCAACTCAAGGATGTTGCAATTAGCGGCGGAGGAATTATATTTACAAAATGAGGAATTAATCCGCACGCGAGGTTTGATAGAAGCAGAATGCGAGCGGTACAAAAATTTATTTGAGTTTGCACCAAACGCCTATTTATTGACTAATGTTGAAGGGATAATTCTAGAAGCTAACCGTCTTGCTATCACATTGCTCAACGTTAGCAAACATTATCTAATAGGCAAACCATTAATTAACTTTATTCCTTTAGAAGAACGTCGTCGCTTTCGCAATGAATTAAGTGAAATATCTCGGTCATACAGCAGTAGAGAATTATCAATCAACTTGCAGCAGCGCGATGGCGAATTATTTCATTCAGCTTTGACAGTAGCCCCTGTTCGGAATCAGTACGATAAGTCCATAAACTTACTATGGCTATTCAGTGAAATTAATGAGCGTCAGCAACCTGAACCAGCTTTAGCTAACAATGAATTTGACTTCAGCCAAAATCGTTCTATATATAAACATTGCAAAGGAGAAACTATAACCCTCAACCCATCAGAAATTTTTTATGTTTGTCAGGGTTTAGTTAAACTTAGTACATTTTGTGAAACTGGCGAAGAAGTGCTGACAGGGTTAGCAGGTGAAAAAATGGTTTTTGGCTCTAGTTTGACTTCTTTACAAACTTACCAAGCAACAGCGCTGGTGGATGTTGAGTTAGTTTCAATTGATGTAGCAGAGATGGAATTCCCGACACTGAGTCATGCCCTTTTACCGAAAATTAATCAAAGATTACGCCAGACAGAATCTTTTTTAGCTATTTCTGGAAGGCAACGAGTACAAGACCGTTTATATTATTTATTGCTACTTTTGAAACAAGAAATTGGTCAACCTGTCCCACAAGGAACCCGTTTAAGTGTTCGTCTCACCCACGAAGAACTTGCTAGCGCTTGTTGTACTACGAGAGTTACAATTACGCGATTGATAGGTAAGTTACAACAAGAAGGTGTAATTAGCTTTGATTCAAAAAAACATATAATTCTGCAAAATTTAACTTAGGGCAATGGGCATTGGGCAATGGGCATTGGGCATGGGTTATGGTTGATGGAGAATTTTGGGGTTTTGGATGGCGAAACCTGATTTTGAAGATTTGCAAGTCTACCACCTGGCTGAAAAGCTAGGTGGTAGACTTGGCATATTGTTAAAGAATGGGATTATTTCAGCGCCCAATGCCCCTTGCCCAATGCCCATTGCCCAATGCCCCATTCCCCATTACCTAATTGTGAAGTTGAATGGCAAACGAGCATAAACGCCGAGGGGATCGTTCATTTTTTGCATAATCGCTAACTCATTTTGTAGTTTCTGGAATTCAGCGGTTAGTAAATCGGGTGATTTAGTTATTGCTTTATTAATTCCCAAAATAGTCCGCGCTTCTTCAGTTACTCGTCCAAAAAAGCGTTCTTCAAAAGTGCTGCGTCTGGGATGCTCTTGCAGTTCCCAATCGTTTGCTAAATTCGCGCTTTTAGCGGCATAATTTATAGCAGCATCCATGCCGCCAATTTCATCAACTAAGCCGATTTGCTTTGCTGCTACCCCAGACCAAACGCGTCCTTGAGCTATTTCTGCTACCTTTTTTTGTGGGAGTTTGCGACCTTGAGAAACTTTGTTGAGGAATAGATTATAAATGTGGTTAACACTGCGTTGATAAACAGCTAACTCTTCAGTAGATTTGGGACGAGAAACGGTTTGACTATCAGCATAGCGTCCGGTTTTGACTGAATCCCAGGTGATGCCGTTATCATTCGCTAGTTTTTGCCCATTTAACAGCAAGCCAAAGACACCGATTGAACCTGTGATGGTGTTTGGTTCGGCAAAAATGCGGTTGGAATCGCTGGCTATCCAGTAACCTCCAGAAGCAGCGACATCACCCATTGAGACAACTACTGGTTTGATTTGACGAGTTAGTCGTACTTCTCGCTGCATCACCTCAGCTGCGGTAGCGCTACCACCAGGACTGTTGATTCGCAGGACAACGGCTTTGACATTTTTATCTTGTCGTAGTTTGCGGAAGGTTTTGGCAAAGCGATCGCCTCCAACTTCACTATTACTACCTTGACCATCGACTATTTCGCCTTCCGCATAAACCACAGCAACTTTATTTTTAGAGTCGCGTTCTATACCAAATTGCTTGCCAGAAACTCCGGCGTATTCTGCTAGGTCGATTTGGCGGAATGTTTTATCTTCTTTGTCGCTATCAGTTAACTTTTTCAAATCGGTAACTACTTCATCGAAATAGTCTACCCGATCCACCAAACCGCCAGCTTTGGCTTCATCAGCCATTAAGACAGCTTGATTATCGGCGATCGCCTGCAACTTTTGAGGAGTAAGTTTGCGACTTTTACCCACCGCAGTGCGCCACTCTGACCAAAGATCATCCAACAATTTTTGAGTTTGTTGGCGATTTTCTGGACTCAATTTTGGCAGTATATACGGTTCCACTGCGCCTTTAAATTTACCAACGCGCACAACTTGAACACCAATGCCGTACTTTTCCAATGCTCCCGTCAGAAACATCGTTTGTGTACTTAAACCGTTAACTTCCATCGCTCCCAAAGGATTGACGACAACGGTATTAGCAACCGAACTTAGGTAATATTCCCGTTCCCCCAATTGCATCCCGTATGCTATAATCTTTTTCCCGGCGGCGCGGAACTTCTCCAACTCCTGACGGACTTCTTTAAGAGTCGCAAAACCCCCAATGCTACTACCTGCGGAGGTACCACTAGCATCTAAGTAAATAGCGACAATTCGTTTATCGCGCCGCGCTTTTTCTAAAGTATCGATCACCCTGCGGAGTGACATTCTATTCTCATTTTCACCTGAAATTGCTTGCTGAAAAAGTTCATTAGAACTTGGTTCGCTGTCAGTTATTTTCGTCGCCAAGTCAAAAACCAACACCGACTTATCCTTAACTATCGGTCCAGCGTCTTTTGAGGTCGCAACAACGAGCAATAGAAAGAACAGTGTGCTGGTTCCGACACCGCAAAAAATAATAAGTCCTAGTAAGCTGCCAACTAAGCTAGCAAAAGTTTGTTTGAGAAAATTACGCATTTTTTTATTATTATTGATTAGTTATTAGTCAATAGTCAAAAACCTTGGACGATTGACTTGTTTATAATTCCACTGAATATCTCAAACCTAACATTTAAACAGCTTAAAGCTGCTGCAACTTATATTAACGTGAGTTTGATGAACCTCTCCCCAACCCCTCTCCTGCGTTCGCGCAGCGTCTCGGAGAGAGGAGAGGGGCAGACAATTACAAGGGAACGAGGGTAGGGGGTTAGGTTTCTATTTTTTGTAAACTTCCAGAATTTTGCAACTGATACAAGGTAGCATTGCCAGTGCAGAATAATACTGTAGTGATTTCGGCGATTAAGACATCAGCTAAATCGCAGAGTGCTGCTTCTCCCACCGCCGCAGCTTGCAAGAATGGCATTGCGAAACCTGCGATATCTGCTTTGAGAGCGATCGCTTTTGCTGCATCCAGTCCATGACGCAATCCTCCAGAAGCTATCAAAGGCACTTTTGGCGCAACAGCGCGAATACTCGTAATGCACTCTGCCGTCGGTAAACCCCAATCGGCAAAGGTTTGTCCTAAACGCCGTTGTAGCGCATTTTCTGCTCTTTCGCTTTCCACCTTCGCCCAAGACGTGCCACCCGCACCCGCTACATCAATCGCCGTCACACCAGCGGCAATCAGTTTCTCTGCCATTTTACCAGAAATACCATTGCCAACTTCCTTGACAATCACGGGCACTGGCATTTGATTACATAAATTCGATATTTTGTCAAGTAAGCCACGAAAATTTGTATCGCCTCGCGCTTGGATGCACTCTTGCAACGGGTTGAGGTGTAAAATCAAAGCATCGGCTTCCAGGATATCGACTACGCGCAGACATTCATCTAAACCGTATTTATAGTTAAATTGTACAGCGCCCAAATTGGCAAGTAGCAAAACATCCGGGGCGTACTTTCGCAGCGCAAAGGTATCAGCAACCGACGGTTTTTCCACTGCCACACGCTGGGAACCGACACCCATCGCAATTTTGTAGTGTTGTGCGACTTCTGCCAAACGACGGTTAATAATTCCGGCTTGTTCGGTACCCCCAGTCATGGAAGAGATTAACAAAGGTGCTGAGAGAGTTTTTCCTAAAAACGTTGTGCTGATGTCGATGCGATCGCGCTCTAATTCCGGTAAGCAACAATGAATAAACCGATAGCGCTCCAGTCCATTAGTTATTTGCTGACATTGAACATCTTCCTCTAGACAGATGCGGATATGATCTGCCTTGCGAGTTTGGGTTTGAGCCGAAAAGCTGGTGGGAACGTTCACAGGTAGATATAACTGAAAGTTGTGTTGATTATAATTCTCTCAGACCGAACACCCTAGAAGGGTGTCGCTATACGTATAAAGCCCACCTACGTGGGCTAAATGCTGAGAAATCCTTTTAGCCTGCGCTCGTCTGGCTTTGTTTGTGTAGTCCCACCCTTCTAGGGTGAGGAGCTATTGCAAGAATTTTTAATCGGTTGTTTTCTCATCTTTCCTGCTCTACGGTTGATAACGTAGGCTAAAATAAAAGCCTTGATCTTGGGCATTATTACCTTTATCTTTCAAATCGATGAAGGGAATTCCATAATCGAGTCGTAAAGTTAAGCGATCAATTCCTAAAGCTTGATTCCACAATACCCCTAAACCTGCACTTGCCAAAAATGTTTGACTGGGTGGTCTGTTAGGATTATCAGATTGATTCCAGATGGCTCCCATGTCGATAAATGGTATCAGCTGAATTGTGGATAATCCTGATTCGTTGCGTTGCACTGTAAATCTATCTTCGATCGCCAAACGAAAGCCATTATCTCCGGAGCGAATATTTTGCCGATATCCTCTGACAGACTGCCCCCCACCTATTACGAATTGTTGCGAAGGTAATAAGCTGTCTGGTGTTAGTTGTAAGTCTGCTTGGATCAGCAACAAGTTATCGTCATTCAATCGTTGGACGCGCTGTCCTTGCGCCAGCCAACTGAAAAAACGACCATCAGGGATAGGTGCATTATTGATGGTAGCATCAAATAAGCCAGTACCAAAATTAAATTGCGATCGCACGAACCAAGCACCTTGAGGATCGCGTTTGACATAATCTTGGCTAAACTTAATTACACTGGTACGGCTAACTCCATTTTCATCGGGACCAATCCCAAAAGGTGTGGGAAGTCGATCAAAAAGAAAGGTTTGACCATTTTGATAGGTAAATCCTAAGGACAGAGCAAATTCTTCTCTAGGCGATCGCACTAACGGCTGACGATAATTGATTTCATATAAATCTTGATCTGCGCGAACACCCAACTCATCAAACGGATCTTCGGTAATTTCGTTACGATTGGGGGCAGATCTAACTTGTACCCTCCCATTCATCGCGTTAACAGGAATTTGATAACTAAAGTCAAAAACGTCCGAACCACCTGAAAGACTATGGTAATATGACCCTGACAACTCATCACCAATTCCGGTTAAATTGCGCGATCGCAATTCAATACCCAATCTTTCTCCACCAACGCTAGGTGGTGAATAGTTATCTACACCAAAGCTAGTGGTGATGGGGTTTGCTTCTTGCACTCTTACAATCAGAGTACTTTCACCAACTTTACCTGTAGGACGCAGACTAGCTTCGATATTGGTGAAAAGTGGATCGATTCGCAGTAACTTTAGTTGGTCTTCAAGTTGTATAGTATTAAGGGGTATACCAACACCTAATTTGATGCGATCGCGAATATAAGCTGGATTTAATCGCCGCGTTCCTTGAACTTCAATTTCTGATAAACGCCCTTCGATGACACGAATTACCACCACACCGTCTGTAGTCGTCGGTTGCTGAGTGACAGGAATCGCTCTAGAATTGATATATTTTTGATTTAGGTAAAGCTGAGTAATTTTATCTGCGGCTTGTCTAATTTCTTCAGTAGTTAATTCTCGTCCGATAAACGGCTGTAAAATTGGGTTAAAGTCCTTTTCAGTAAAAACAGTGCTATCGATAACTTTGATTTGGCGGACAAAAGTGCGATCGCTTGTTTGTGGTTTTGGGGCTGGTGGCTGGGAAGTTGGTTGAATTATCGGCGAAGATTCTGTTTGCTCTGGTGTCTGTACAATTACTGTAGATGTTGAGTTGTTTATCTGACCATCAAAGTCATCAGCTATAGCTTTGAATCCATTCATGCATACAATGCAGATTGAATGCAGAATTAACAACCCGTACCTAACACGTAAGTTTTTGCTGTTATAGTAGAGACGTTCCGGCAGAATCTCTCTACGATAAATTAGGGATTTCATAATCATATTCAGCAATGCCGATGTTTGAGTATGTCATATAGACATGAAAATCATATTTTAGTTCTTGAAATAGTTACATTTGTTAGTGATTTCACTGAGATAATAGACATGAGGGCTATATTGTGGTTACAGGTTGAATTGCGAGTCCTTCCATGTCACCAGTGATCTCAATTGTCATCGTCAATTATAATCGCGAAAATTACCTTGGCGAAGCGATCGCCAGCGTCTTAAGACAGACATGGCAAGACTTTGAGTTGCTAATTTGGGATGATGGTTCTACAGATGAGTCAGTGGCGATCGCGAACAAGTCTGCTCAACAAGATAAGCGAGTACGGGTAGTAGAAGCAACTCATCTAGGAATCGCTGCGGCTAGTAAAGCAGCGATCGCCCAAACTAGCGGCACGTACATCGGTTTGGTAGATAGTGACGACATTTTAGCCCCTACTGCCTTGGCAGAAACTGCTGCGGTACTCAACCGTCATCCAAAGACGGGATTTGTTTATACCGACTATTTAAATATTGATCAAGAAGGTAAAGTCATCGGCTACGGTCATCGTTGTCGCATTCCCTATTCCAAAGAACGTCTTTTAGTTGACTTTATGACGTTTCACTTTCGCTTGATGCGGCGATCAATTTACGACCAGGTGGGAGGTGTTAACAGTTCCTTTTATTCTTGTGCTTACGATTACGACCTATGCCTGCGATTTTCAGAAGTAGCCCAGGTGCGTCGGGTCAAAAAGCCTCTCTACCTTTACCGCATTCATTCCCAAAGTATCTCTGCTACAAGAAAAACAGAACAAATTCTGTCATCTGGGCAGATGATTGCCCAAGCACTTGAGCGGCGAGGACTTGCTAATAAATATCAAATTGATGTAGAATTATCCAACGGTCGGTTTTTGTTGCGACGCAAAAAACCTCTACTGCGAAGCATAGCGATCGCAACCGCTTCTCTGCTCGCTGTTGTGCCTGTGGGATTAGCCCAAGCGCAACAAATTATACCGGCTGTTGATGGGACAAATACGATTGTGACGCCTAACGGTAATAGGCTTGATATAAGCGGTGGTAAAATTTCCGGTGATAATGCAAACTTGTTTCATAGCTTTCAAGAGTTTGGCATTTCACGAGAACAAATCGCCAACTTTCAAGCTAATCCGGCTTTGCAAAATATTCTGGGTAGAGTTACAGGTGCAAATCCTTCGCTGATCAATGGTTTAATTCAGGTGACCGGTGGAAGTCCTAATTTATATTTGATGAATCCAGCCGGATTTGTGTTTGGGGCAAATGCTAGTTTAAATGTTCCTGCTGCTTTCACCGCGACAACGGCAAACGGTATCGGCTTTGGAAATAGTTGGTTTGATGCGATCGCCACAAATAATTACACTGCTTTGGTAGGGAAACCTAACGGATTTGCTTTTACCACTAATCAGCCAGGAGCAATTATAAATGCTGGTAATTTGGCGGTGGGGACGGGTCAAAGTTTAACTTTATTAGGCGGCACAGTTTTCAATACTGGGCAGTTGAGCGCACCGGGGGGTCAAATCGTCCTTACATCCGTTCCTGGGCAAAATTGGCTGCGTCTAAGCCAACCGGGAAATATTTTAAGTTTGGAAATTCAGCCTTTGAGCAATCAACCAAACTCGACAATTCCCGTCGCGTCTTTACCAGAATTGCTGACTGTTGGTAACACTGGCTTAACTGCTAATTCTGATGGTACTGTGCAACTGACAAATTCAAACCTGAAAATTCCAACTTCCCCAGGTACAACTATTGTATCTGGTTCAGTTGATGTTTCAGGTTCAACTGGCGGTACAGTTAATGTTTTGGGTCAGCAAGTCGGGGTGATTGGCGCGAATATTAACGCCTCTGGCAGTAATAATGGTGGTACGGTGTTAATTGGTGGCGATTACCAAGGTAAGGGAAAGATTCCCAATGCTACTCAAACTTATGTTGATTCTAATTCTGTAATTAATGCCGATAGTAATTTGAATGGCAATGGTGGACGGGTGATTGTTTGGGGTAACGACAGCACCCAGTTTTTTGGTAATATATTCGCGCGTGGTGGGGTTAATGCTGGAAATGGTGGCTTTGTGGAAGTATCGGGGAAACAAAAGCTGATTTATCGCGGTAATACTGACCTAAGTGCTAAAAATGGTCTTTTTGGGAATTTACTGCTAGATCCAACTGATATCAATATCGTTGATGGTGATAACGCACCTCAAGATGAATCGTTACCTACAATTTTACAAGGCGATTCTCCCGCAACTTTCACAATTTCCAGAAACGCTTTAGAAAGCCAAAATGCTGCTGTTACTCTGCAAGCAACTAATAATATCGCTGTTGCCAATGGCGTATCATTGAATTTTGTTAATGATCAAGGCGGAGCGATCGCTTTCATCGCTGACGCAGATAATAATGGTGTAGGTGCCTTTACGATGGGTACGGCTGACACCATCAACACTAATGGCAGAGATATAACTATTTCCGGTGCGAGTCTATCTCTAGGAAATCTCCTCACAACTGGTAGTTTCACCAATAGCGGCAATGTAAATCTGTCTGCAACTGGCAATATTAGTGCAGGTAATATTATTGCTAGTGGTAATGGCTATGGATCTGTTAATAGTGGCAATATTAATGTTACCAGCACCAGTGGCGGAATTACCTTAAATCAGCTGGATACTAGCAATAATAATGGTAATACAACTGGGAGCATAACTTTAAATGCCCTAGGCGACATTTTTACAGATACTATTAACACCTCTGCAAGTGGAGGTTTTGGCTCTGGTACAGGTGGTGCTGTTATAGCCACAACCAGCGGTGGTAATATCACAACAGCAGCAATTGACTCATCAGCAAACGTCAACATTGGCGAAGGTAATATAACTGCTACAGGTGGCAATGTCACTCTGCAAACTATTAGTCCTGCTGGTAGCACAAGTAGTTTTGATAGTATCAACACTCAAGCTAATAATGGTCAAAGCAATCCTGAACAAGGTATCTTTGCTACAGGTGGTAATGTGCAAGTGTTGACAAACGGACTTGTTCAAGGAACAGGAACGATTGGTAGGGAAAGTAATGACACGATCGCCACCGGTGGAGGAACTGTTACAATTCGACATGATGGCGGACCAGATAATGTACCATTCACTGTGGGTGATGCAGCTCTCAATGGTACAGCAGGAAGTATTAACGCGGGGGGAACCTCAATTATATCAGCCGATAGCTTTCCGGTTTTGCCTGATGGCGGAACTGCTAGCGGTACTCCCCCTCTGATTACAATTAATTCTGTTAACAGCGCACCGACATTAACGACAAACCCTTTAATTTCAAATAATGCTCAAGCCGGTCAATCTTTTCCTTTTACGTTTACCGCTAGCACCGGCGATGTCAATCTTGATAACACCTCTATCGTGCTTGATGCCATTCAAGCAGGAACATTAACGCGAGGTAATACTGTTTTAAATCCTGGAGATATATTAGTTCCAGGAGAAACCCTTAATTATACATCATCAAGTAATGCAACTGGAGCAATTAATGCTTTCACAGTTAGAGCAAGCGATCGCGTTTCCTCTTCCGCACCTCAACAAGTAGGACTTAATATTGCTCAAACTCTACCTGACGATCCGATAGCAACTCCTGCCCCCTGCACATTTCAATGCGATAATAATCCCGTGAAGCGGGATAACCGTGTTTCTATCAGCACCATTCCCATTGACACTAATCGAGCGCTACTTGATACCAATCCCACTCCGGAAAATAAGTTTACTAGTAGCATTGCGACTTACTTAGGCATACCGATTCCCAACCTGAAAACATTGGATGAAGGTAAAGAAATTGCTCAGAGAATTGAGAAAGCTACTGGTGTCAAACCTGGGTTTGTTTATATTAGTTTTGTTCCTGTAGAAGTTACTCCAGAGCCGGTCTCAGGTAATAAACAGTTAAATACTACAGCAGAGCAGAGCAGCGCTCAACTCGAACTAGTGATGGTGACAGCAACAGGAAATCCTGTACGCAAGCGCATCCCAGAAGCGACAAAAGCCGAAGTTCTAAAAATGGCAGAGGAATTTCGCAACCAAATCGTTATACCCCGAAATCGTCGCGGCAAGAGTTATTTACCTTCGTCTCAGCAACTTTATCGTTGGATAATTTCTCCACTAGAAGCAGATTTGGAAGCGCAAAAAATCACCAATCTAGTTTTTCTACCAGATGTTGGTTTACGTTCTACCCCGATGGCGGCTTTACACGATGGTAAAGGATTTTTGGTAGAAAAATACAGTATTGGCTTGATGCCTAGTCTTACCTTAACTAATACTCTCTACACTGACATTAAAAAATCGCAACTTTTGGCGATGGGAGTTTCTCAAAGTACTCAGGGACAATCGCCTTTGCCAGCAGTTCCCGTTGAATTATCAACATTGGTATTCAAACTTTGGCAGGGTAAATTATTTTTGAACAACCAAGCGACTTTAGACAATCTTAGAGCCATCCGTCGCCAACAACCATTTGGCATTATTCACATGGCAACCCATGCTGATTTTAACACAGGTCCTGTGAGTAATTCATATATTCAACTGTGGGAAGACAAGTTACGCTTAAACCAGATTAGGCAATTAGGGTTCAATGAACCTCAAGTAGAGATGTTGGTGTTAAGTGCTTGTAGAACAGCTTTGGGAGATGAAGAGGCAGAAATTGGCTTTGCTGGGTTAGCGGTGCTGGCAGGTGTGAAAACTAGTGTTGCGAGCTTGTGGGCGGTTAATGATGTCGGTTCTGCCGCGTTGATGACGAAATTTTATGAGAGGTTGAGAACGGCTAGAATTCGGGCAGAAGCTTTAAGAGAGGCTCAAGTAGCGATGGCAAAAGGAGAGATTTACTTAAAAAACGGTCAGATACAAGGTTTGGGAGAAGTTGGAGGTTTACTTTTACCCGCTGAGAGTATCCAGCAACCTGATGGGTCTTTATCTCATCCTTATTATTGGGCAGCATTTACAATGGTTGGCAATCCTTGGTAATGTTATGTTTGGATTGAGAAAAATTATCAAACAACCCGCAATTATTTTTAGCGCGATCGCTACAGTATTGCTGTTTGGAATTCAGCGATTAGGAATGGTAGAAGCCATAGAATTGAAGGCTTTTGACCAGATGATCCAAATGCGTAGCGATCCTGGTTTAGATCCTCGCATCTTAGTTGTGGCAGTAACTGAAAAAGATTTGCAAAAGTTGCAAAAATGGCCCTTATCAGGAGAAATTCTTGATAATGTATTTAGCAAACTAGAGCAATATCAACCGCGAGTAATTGGGTTGGATATCTTTCGTGACTTACCAGTAGAGCCAGGTCATGAGAAATTATTAAAACACATTCAACAGAGCGATCGCATTATTTCTGTCTGCAAACATTCTGATTCAGTTAATTCTCCCACACCACCACCAGCAGGAACACTACCAGAGCAAGTAGGATTTAGCGATGTCGTTTCAGACACAGATGATATTGTTCGGCGAAATCTACTGTTGCTAAAACCAGAATCTACCTCACCTTGTGCAACTCCTTACTCTCTTGGCTTACAACTAGCACTGCGCTATTTGGGAAACATTCAACCCAAATTTTCTCCCAAAAAAGAATTGCAAATAAATAATACTATATTTAAACCGTTGCAAAGTGACTCTGGGGGTTATCAGAAAGTAGATACAAATGGCTTTCAAATTCTGCTGAATTACCGTTCTGTTAACCCTGTAAAACTTGTCAGTGTTAGCGAAGTGCTGGCAAATCAAATCAATTCAGCTTTGGTAAAGGATAAAATCGTTATTATTGGCTCAAGCGCACCGAGTATTAAAGATATTTTTAACACACCCTATAGCCCCAATCAGCAAGACAACCAAAAAATGGCTGGAGTTGTTTTGCAAGCGCAAATGGTTAGTCAAATTCTCAGCGCTGTTATCAACAAACAACCTCTATTTTGGTTTTTCCCGGAGTGGGGTGAAGTTCTCTGGGTATGGGTATGGAGTTTAACCGGAGGAATTATCGCATGGCGGATTCAACATCCACTACGCTTGACATTTGCTAGTGGAGTAACTCTAGCTTCATTGTTAGGAATTAATTTTATCATCTTTACCCAAGCCGGATGGATTCCGGTAGTATCTCCCGCACTGGGTTTGATAATTACCATCGGGAGTGTTGTTGCATACAGCGCATTCCGTAACAAACAAGAGCAAGAAAAAATAGCGCGTCAGGTTCAAGAACAAGAAAGAACCATAAAATTGTTGCAAGCGCTTTTAAAAGAGGGTGGAAATACAGATAATGAGACAACAGCAATTGCTGTGTTCCAAAAAGATACTTTACTCAACCAACGCTATAAACTTACTGAACCTTTAGGTTCGGGAGGATTTGGTAAAACATACTTAGCTGACGATACTCAGCGTCCAGGGAATCCTCAGTGTGTAGTTAAGCACTTACAGCCGACTCTTCAACATCAAGAATTTTTAGATGTTTCCAGACGTTTATTTAAAACTGAAGGAGAAATTTTAGAAATTTTGGGTAAACATGATCGCATTCCCCAATTGTTAGCTTATTTTGAAGAAAGTCAACAATTTTATTTAGTGCAACAATTTATTCCCGGTCATTCTCTCAGCGAAGAAATTAAGTCTGGTAAACGCTTATCAGAAACGCAAGTTATTGAGTTACTTCAGGATGTTTTGCAAGTGCTGATTTTCGTTCACAGTCATCATGTAATTCATCGAGATATTAAGCCGGCTAATATCATCAGACGACAACAAGATAATCGCTTAGTTTTAATTGATTTTGGTGCTGTCAAGCAAATTCAATCTCAGCAAATTCAAGATAATCAATCGGTTGCAATTGGTACTGCTGGTTACGCTCCCCCAGAACAATTGTTAGGACATCCCCGGCTAAATAGTGATATTTATGCTTTGGGAATGATTGGAATTCAAGCCTTAACTGGAATTTCTGCTAAAGAATTTCAAAGAAACGCGCATGGTGAATTAGTTTTCAAAACTGATTTAAATACTGATGAAGTAGTTTGGTATAAGCTAGGTAATTTTAGTGAAAAATTAGCCACTATTTTAGATAAGATGGTGGCTTACGACTTTATCCAAAGATATCAGTCAGCAGAAGAGGTTTTACAGAGTTTGCAGAGCATATAATGCCCTCAGGCTAGAAGCCTGGATGCCACATGGGCTGCCGGCGGAACCGTCCACCGCAGTGGTGTCCAGGCTTCTAGGGTGTCGGTTACAATAGAGGTGCTTTGGCAATTTTTTCTAAACCTACTGATTTCAACAAATCTTCCCAATCAGTTTTAAGTGCTAAATCGTTGGGACTGGTGCGTCGGAGATCTGCGATAGTTGTTAAAGTGTCTTGCCAAATTCCCGATGTTGCATACAAAGCAGCACGCTCTCTTGGCTGTGCTTTTTGTAACTGAATTGCTAAATTTGGATCGGTCTGGATGCGTTGAATTGAGCCTGTTAGTTCCATATCTTTATCACGACTTTGAGTATCGCAAACTATTGAGAAACTCCAATCGTACTCTTTGCCATTTTGTAAAGATGGTAAATTTGTATTTGCCGGAAAACTGACACGAACAATACCAGATTCTTTAGTGGACTTCAAGGTTGTTTTATACAATTCCTCATTGCTGGTATTATCTAGCAAAACAAACTCGAACGCTTGTGCAGAGTTTTGCGGAACATAAACAAAGAAACTTGGATACGCTACTGTAGTTAGTTGCAGATCTGTTTTTGGTGTCACAGGTGTGGGAAGCTGTCCTATTTCCACACAAGATCCTGCACGAGATGCCGCTGATTCGCGCCTACCGGGTCGTCCTATACTAGAGACGAAGGATAGGCTAGCTTGACGACGATTTTTAATATAACTTTGAATGTTATTTACTGCTATATTCGCGTATTTATCTCCAGGACGTTGCTGTAGTGCTCGCTTAAAATAATTGAAAGCACTCGGATAGTTTCTTTGAGCAGTTGCGGCGTAACCAAGCTGCATATACTGGTTGTAAGCAGACTGTGTTTGAGCTAGCAAAGTTTCGCTAAAACTAACAGATAGCGCAATTGCTAAGAAAACAGACAAGTATCTCATCGAGAATATTTTTTTCATCATTCTTCCCGGATATTGAGACTATATTATTGACTACAGTTTAATTAAAGTTAATTCCGTTAAGTTTGAAAATTTAGCTGATAAATATTTATAGGTTCCAAAAGAATTATATCAATTTTGGAATTGGAAATTGGGAATTTGAGCAGGGGGAGTAGGGGAGTAGGGGGGGAAATATTTCTTCTTTCTCACCCTTTACCCTTTGCCGTTTAACCTTTTCCCCTCAACAAAATTGCCCAATGCCCATTTTTCTATTTTTGGAGCTTCATTCTTTGCTGTAAAGCGTCGCGAGCGTGTTCTCGGTCGTCAAAGTGGATTTTTTCGGTTCCAAGAATTTGATAGTCTTCGTGACCTTTACCTGCCAATAATACGCCGTCTCCAGGTTGAGCCTGCAAAATTGCGGTGCGAATGGCAGTAGCGCGATCGCATATTACTGTAGGATTAACAGTCTGGGGAATTCCTGCCAAAACGTCTGATAAAATTCGTTCTGGGTCTTCCGTCCGGGGATTATCTGATGTCACTACGGCTACATCAGCTAAATCAGCGGCAATTTTACCCATTTTCGGACGCTTAGTGCGATCGCGATCGCCTCCGCAACCAAACACGCAAATCATCTTCCCAGGAATAAACGGACGTGCGGCTTTCAGCAAATTTTCCAAACTATCGGGAGTGTGGGCATAATCCACAATCACGCTGATTTCTTGTTCCGAAGTAATTTGCACTCTTTCCATTCGTCCGGGAACTCCCGGAAACTCAGGTATCACAGAAGCAATTAACCCCAAATCTAAACCTAAGTGTAAAACTGCACCAACCGCTGCCAAAAGATTTTCTAAGTTATATTGACCGACTAAAGGCGATCGAAAAGCAATTTTCCCCTTTGGTGTATGCATTGTACCAGTTACACCATTAGGCTCATAACTCAACTCACTCATCGACAAATCAGCCGTGGAATCGTTAACGCTGTAACTCCAAACTTTATCTGGATTCAAAGACCTAATTAACCGCTTTCCATAAACATCATCGCTGTTAATTATCGCCCGTCCTGTGAGATAATCAGAATTGAAAAGTAGTGCCTTCGCCGCAAAATAATCCTCCATATCGGTGTGATAGTCAAGATGGTCTTGGGTGAGATTGCTAAACACCCCCACCTCAAACTGACAACCCATCACTCTACCTTGCGCCAAAGCATGAGAACTAACTTCCATCACCCCAAACTCATTGCCAGCATTTAAAGCCGACGCCAGCAGCTGCTGCAACTCCACCGCAAACGGCGTAGTATGGACAGCAGTTTGCTCGAAACCTGCCCAACGAGTGTAGAGAGTTCCCATCAAAGCCGTCTTTTTATTCGCCTTGTGCAGCAAATATTCAATCAGATGGGTAGTGGTAGTTTTGCCATTCGTACCCGTCATCCCCACCAGCTTGAGTTTTTGCCCAGGATAGCCGTAAAACGCTGCCGCAATTTGGGCACAAGCCTTAGTCATATCCAAAGCAGTAATCACACACTCACTTGGGGGAGGATTTTTTTCTGCCGCTTGAGATGAGATAATAGCAGCAACAGCACCTGCTGCGATCGCGCTTTGCCAAAACTCCCCACCATCAACACGTGTTCCTGGCATACCAATAAACAAATCTCCCACACCACAAGCGTGAGAATTCGTCTTCAAACCCTTCACCTCTACATCCATCGCTGAATGTTCAGGTAATTGTCCAATTCCCTCTACACCCGCTAATAATTCACGCAGTTTCATACGAACGAACCTCGTCACCCGGTAATGTTGCGCCTATTTTGCACTATTTTTCAGTTTATACAAACACTTACAAATACTTCCGGAGCATTTTCTCCAATTGTTGCACCGTTGCACGCGGCGAAGGACGAGGTATCATCTCCTCCCTTCTCTCTTCCTCTGTGTCCTCTGCGTCTCTGCGGTTCGTTACATAAAGCACCGGCACCTCATACTGATATGCCGTAAACCAATCATCACGAGTCATAATGTCGCGAATTTCCAACTCAAAGTCAAGATTTTCGATTTGTTCTAACTTTTCCTGCAAGCCTTCGCATAAATGGCAACCAGGTTTACTATACAAAATGAGACGCATTTAACTAAAACCGAAATTTAGCAACACAACATAGTATTGCTTATATTTCTTCTTGCCGTCCGCCTAACAGAGCATATTACTTGCATTACTAAATTTCGGCAATGATTTGTTGGACTCGTTGTAAGCTAGTTTTATCTTGTTTTTGCGAATAAATTCTCACAGATTGCTCAAAAGCTTGCTTTGCTTCTACTTTCTTTTTTATACTTAACAAAGCGTTACCTTTATTTTCATAAGCTTCCGCATAATTGGGATTGCGTTGAATTACGCGATCGCAATCTTTAATCGCATCCTGATATCTCTTTCTGGCAAACCTGCTTAAACTCCTTTGATAATAAGCATCAAGGTAGTTTGCATCTATATCAATTGCCTTGTCATAATCTTTAGTTGCATCATTATATTCGCCTGTCGCAGTACGAGCAAGTCCGCGATTAAAATAGGCTTCAGCCCACTTGTTAGAATTATCAATAGCTTTGTCATAATCTTTAATAGCGTTTTGATAATCTTTTAAAGCGTAACGTGCTAAACCTCTGTTAAAATAAGCGGCAGCAAATTTAGGATTAATCCTAATCGCTTGCGATGCATCTGCAATTACTGCTGCATAATCTTTCTGGATACGGCGAATTGTCGCCCGTCCGTTGTAAGATTCGGCATAGCTAGGGTTAATGCTAATTGCTTTATCAAAATCAGCTAACGCAGCTGGATAATCTTGTTGCTCAATGCGAGTCAAGCCGCGATTGTTGTATGCTTTAGCGTAGTTTGGGTCAATTTCTAAGGCTTTGTTGTAATCTGCGATCGCGCTTTGGTAATCTTTCAACTGACTCTTGGCAATACCGCGACTGGCGTAAGCTTCTACATCTTTGGGGTTAAACTCAATTGCTTTGTTATACAATGCGATCGCGCCTCTATAATCAAATCTGTTGTAACGATTGCTTGCCCATCTGCTAAAATCAGAGCCATCTGCCTGAAAGTTATCATTAGGCAAGTTATCTACATCCAAGTTAGCGCCTCTTAAATCAGCATTCTGTAAAGAAGCGCCATTAAGATTAACTTGAATTAGTTCTGCACCCCTCAAGTTTGCATTGCGAAGATTAGCATTTTGTAAGTTTGCATTATTCAGCTTGGCATTACTTAAATCAGCATTCCCCAAGTTGGCAGAACTAAGGTTAGCATTTTTCAGTTCTACACCTCGCAAGTTGAAGCCATTCAAATTTGCCCCGCTGAGGTTCACACTATCAAGAGAGACATTTGTTAAGTTAATATTTCTCAGATTTACTTGACTTAAATCTACACCATTCAGGTTTACACCTGCGAGGTTGACATTATCAAGACGCACACCGCTAAGTTTAGCATTACTTAAGTTGACACCGCTCAGGTTTACACCACTTAAATCAGCTTGACTTAAATCGGTACTAGTTAAATTAGCATTTCTTAAATCAGCACTATTTAAGTTTGCCCCACTTAAATCAGCACTACTCAGGTTAGCATTTGTTAATTCAGCGCGAGATAAGTTAGCGCGAGATAGTTTAGCACTAGTTAAATCAGCTTCTCTCAAATCAGCGTTACTTAGGTCAGCGCCATTTAATTCAGCACTACTCAGGTTAGCATCATTGAGATCCGCCCGAACTAGATTTTTTCGACTTAACTTTGCTTTACTTAAGTCGCACTTGGGACATTTATTCGTATCCAACAGCTGTTTAACGTGTTCTGGTTTTTCTGCGTAACCTGGAAGCGCTAGCAGCATTAACGTAAATACAGCTACAGCAGTGAATAAGTGTCTTTTGGGGTAAATTGTTGAGTAAATCAGAGGTGCGTAGACGCGGAGCGTCTTGTCGATAGACATCGGGCTTTTTTATCTTCTTTCCACATTTAAGTATGAATGCATCTTGGTTATGTCGCAATACATCAAGTTAAAAAATTAAGTCTCAGTATTACGGATAACTTAACATCATTTGCTTTTTAGCGCGTCTCGTCCACCCGAAAAAATGAGGAGTATTAATAAATGTAAAAGCTCCACTTATTCAAGAGCAGAGCTTTGTTAACTTATTTTTACTAAACTTTACAGTCTTTAAGTTAGAACATACTCATGATGGTGATGACACTAGCGCTGGTCAGCATCACTAGAACGCCCATCAATAAAGACTCTTTCAACGGGTTGGAAGATTTTGAATCGTTCATAATTAGTAGAAGTTTTTATTTTTAAGGATTTCATAAACATATCAGTATAGGTATATATATCAATAAAAGGAGAACAAAAATTAAACTAATGTAAAGTTTCTTAGTAAATGCAATAGTGTTTGCTGAGAATAGAGCAATTTTCAAAAGGGGAAAGCGGAAAGGAATTAATTTTTCATCTCAAGAAAGCTTCCCCTGCTTTAGAAAGCTTTAGAAAGCTTCCCCTTTTCTCTTTTGAATATTTCCGACTCCCCTACTCCCTTTCGGTAGTGATTTCCGAATTTAACCAAGACCTTATTACCTACCGGGAAATGTGCCTTGATAATGTAAAGTAAATCTTAAGCAGTGATTTCCGAATTTAACCAAGACCTTATTACCTACCGGGAAATGTGCCTTGATAATGTAAAATAAATCTTAAGCAAGGTAGAAAAGATTCAACGAAAAAATTATGACAACCGCTTCCAGGGAATTTACAAGCAAAAGTGGCGATTTTGACTTAGAGCAACTAAACAAGCAATTTGAAACCGCGCATCCCAAAGACATTTTGGCATGGTCTGTAGAGAACATCCCAACTGGATTGGTGCAAACCAGCGCTTTTAACGTGGATGACTTGGTAATAACCCACATTCTTTACAGTGAACTCAAGCACCCAGCCCCCGTAATATTTCTCGACACGCTGTATCACTTCCCCGAAACATTGGAACTGGTTGCTAAAGCCAAAGAACTATACAATCTCGATCTGAAAACTTACAAAATGCCCGGTGTAAATACCCGCGAAGAATTTACTGCTAAATACGGTGAAGCACTTTGGGATACAGATATTACCCAATTTCATCATGTAACAAAAATCGAACCTTTGCAACGTGGTTTAGACGAACTAAACACAGTTGCTTGGATTACAGGTCGTCGTCGCGACCAAGCCGTAACTCGTGCTAATATGCCTGTATTTGAATTAGATAACCAGGGACGCCTCAAAGTTAATCCCCTCGCTGCATGGACACGCAAAGATAGCTGGGCTTACGTTGCTGAACATGGCGTTATCTACAACCCCCTACACGACCAAGGTTATCCCAGCATTGGTGACGAACCCATCACCACCAAAGTAGGTGAAGGTGAAGACGAACGTGCCGGACGTTGGCGCGGTATGGGTAAGACTGAGTGTGGTATACATATTTAAAAGAAAATAGAAAGTAGGGAGTAGAGAAAAAGAAAGATGTCTCTCAACTCCCTTTCATCCTCTTTGTTGCTGCCTTCTGCGTAGTAGTACGGTTAGATAAACATAGTTTATTAACCATTTTGCGGAAAAAGCTCCTCTAAAGCTGTTAATTCAGCTTCTGTTGCTGCATCAATTGGTGGCAAGGTACGCTGCATAATTGAATAAAGCGATCGCTGCCAGTCATCTGTTGAGTCAGTAGTTGCTTCTTTAATAAAGAGGGGAACACAAAAAGTTACCTACCAAAACCCCGGAAATCCAGTAGGCAGTCTCAGTTGATTGTTGGTCTGAATTTAAACTGTTTCTACTAGTTGATTGTTCAGCGCTTCGAGATCAATTTCGTATCGTTGAAACAGGTCACTCACAGCAGTATTACCTGTTTGAGCCAGTCGGACTAAACCCCACAAGAGATGTTCAGTCCCGATAGACTTGTTACCCTTAAGCTGGACTACTTCCAAGGCAAGCTCTAGAACGGAATTACTCTCTGGGCTAAATTTTGGATTCCCAAGGGATTCAAAAGAGTGGTCATTAATTTCGATGTTTAATGTCATGCCATTTGCTCGAAGTAAACGAGCACTTGTTGTGGTTGGATCAGCCAACAAACCAGCTAGCAAATGTTCTAGCTCGACTTGTGATTTGTGCGATACTCCAGGGGAGTCGCTGCGCGATCGCACTGCCTCATTTCGTGCAAACTTGATCGCGTTGATTGCCTTAGAAGTGAACCTCTCAAAACCAAAGTATTTTTTGAATCGTTCAACAAATGTTTGCATAGAATTTTTTGCCTCATTGATGAAAACGTCTTCAATTGCAACGTTGAACAAGCTGGCAATTTTGAAAGCCATGTCTAGACTGGGGTCAAACTTGCCGGATTCAAAACCATTGACCGCTTGACGACTTACTCCTAGTTCCCTGGCTAGGTCAGCTTGTGACAAAAAGTGCAGTTGTCGAAGTTCTTTCAGTCGGTTTTTCATGGTTCATCTGCTTTTTGTCAAGTATTACTTTACATGACTATTTCAATCGATGTCAAGTCACACTTGACAAAAGAAGAGCGATCGCGCTGGACGCTAACAGGAAACTGATAAGCTTGAGAGATTTAGTCATTTGTCATTAGTATTTAAACAAATGACCAATTACCTATTAGTAATGACTTATGATTAAAATCCTTCACCTCTCCGACATCCACATGGGAAGCGGTTTCTCCCACGGACGCATTAATCCGGAAACTGGAACAAACACACGGTTGGAGGATTTTGTCAATACCTTATCTCGATGCATTGACCGGGCGCTAGCAGATGCGGTGGATATGGTCATATTCGGTGGCGATGCTTTCCCCGATGCGACACCACCACCATATGTACAAGAAGCCTTTGCCAGTCAGTTTCGCCGCCTTGTGGATGCTAACATTCCCACAGTGCTGTTGGTAGGAAACCATGACCAACATTCCCAAGGGCAGGGAGGCGCAAGCTTATGTATTTACCGCACCTTGGGAGTGCGCGGCTTTGTTGTCGGTGATACATTAACTACTCACCACATCCAAACTCGCAATGGTGTTGTGCAAGTTATGACTTTACCTTGGCTGACTCGTTCTGCGCTGATGACGCGCCAAGATACTGAGAGTTTATCACTTGCGGAAGTCAACCAACTATTAACAGAACGCTTGCGAGTAGTTTTAGAAGGAGAAATTCGCCGTTTAGATCCCGATGTGCCAACTGTGCTTTTAGCTCACTTAATGGCTGATAATGCTACTTTAGGAGCCGAGCGTTTTTTGGCTGTGGGCAAAGGCTTTACTCTGCCATTATCTTTGTTAACGCGACCTTGTTTTGATTATGTGGCATTGGGACACGTCCACAAACATCAAAATCTGAATAAATCTAACGATCCGCCGGTGATTTATCCAGGAAGTATTGAGCGGGTGGATTTTAGCGAAGAAAAAGAAGACAAAGGTTATGTGATGATAGAGTTGGAGCGGGGTAACGCTCAATGGGAATTTTGCCGTTTGGATGTGCGGACTTTCCGGACAATTGAAGTGGATGTGTCGAAGGTGGAAGATCCGCAAGCAGCGATAATGAAAGCGATCGCCAAACATGATATAGAAGATGCAGTAGTTAGGCTAATTTACAAACTTCGCTCCGAACAGTTGGATCTAATTGATAACGCTGCGTTGCATGATGCTTTAACTACAGCGCACACCTACACCATTCAACCAGAATTAGTCAGTCAATTGGCTCGTCCCCGCATTCCCGAATTAACTGCGAGTAGTAGCATCGATCCGATGTCAGCCTTAAAAACTTACTTGGATAATCGCGAAGACTTGAAAGACATCGCAGCATCAATGTTAGAAGCAGCAGACAAGTTGCTTGCAAACGATGTAGAAGTCTGGCTGGAAAAAGCAACTAATTAGTGAGCGAATCGGCATTGGGCAGGGGGCACAGGGAGCAGGGGGCAGGGGGCAGGGGGAAAGAGGCTTTTGGGATTTTTCTACAGTGCGGTAATCATAAGTGATTAACCGAACTTGATATTACCACCGTCAGGTATTACAAGTAATACCATTTTACGTTGTCAATTCGTAGAGAGGTTATATCAATTTTAGGTGAGGTTGCGTTTTATTAGCCCTGCGCCAAGCGCACGCGATCGCGTTCAGGTGCTTTAGCCTGGGGCTACACAAACAAAGCGCACCTTCGTTCTTGTTGCGACACTTTTCTAGGGCGTTGGCTACTCTCCATGTAAGGTCTGTACATTTATAATTTGTATCAGTTGTTGCAATGTTATCTAGAAACAATTATATTTTTATTTAATGGAATTATATTAGTTATCATATATTTTAAATTAATATTTTGAAAAATTAAATTTATATTAACTCAATTTATAATGTAACTTTCCTAACTTTATTTGATATTTATTTTGTTTAATATGTATCAAAATCACTAGTAAAAACGATTTAAATGAAGAATTATTTTCTCTGTAAAGCTTACTAGCAAAGAGTTTGGTTAGTTATTAGTATTTTTAAAATGTAATTATGACTAAAGGCACTACAGTCAACAAAATTAATCACCTAATATAGAAAATATCGATAGTTTATAGGGTTTCAGTTGGATGTCATATATCAACACCACATACCAAAATCAGCAGAAGAAAACTGCTCTTATTACTGGTGCATCCAGTGGAATCGGTTACGAATTAGCTTCCATTTTTGCGAAAGATGGCTACAATCTTGTATTAGTAGACAAGCAAAAAGAAAAACTTACAGAAATTGCTCAGGAATTTCCGCAAAAATTTGGCATTTCTGTCAAAATTATTGCCAAAGATTTATCCAAACCAACATCTAGAGAAGAAATTTTTTCAGAGTTACAACAAACATCTATTAAGGTTGATGTTTTGGTGAACAATGCGGGATTTGGGACTTATGGATTATTTCACCAAACCGATATCAGTGCTGAACTGGATATGATACAAGTAAATGCAGCGTGTATCACCCATTTAACAAAATTATTCCTTCCGGACATGGTAAAGCAGGGTTATGGAAGAATATTAAATGTTGCCTCAACTGCTGCTTTTCAACCAGGACCGATGATGGCGGTTTATTTTGCAACGAAAGCTTATGTATTATCATTTTCGGAAGCGATCGCTAATGAATTAGAAGGTACAGGTGTTAGCCTGACTGTTCTTTGTCCAGGACCGACAGCAACGGGATTTCAACAAGCAGCAGCAATGGAAGAAGCTAAAATCGCTAGTTCTGGACGGATGATGGATACACGAACTGTAGCCGAAATTGGCTATCGCGGCTTAATGGCAAAGAAAACTGTTGTTATTCCTGGAATCAGAAATAAAATACTCGCTCAATCGATTAGATTTTCACCCAGTAGGAAGCTAGTGGCAAAGATAGTCAGAGATATGCACGAGGCAAAACATAAGTAACATTTTTCACTTTTGAGCTACTCGAACGGGGATGTATGGTGTTAGGCTTGGGTATTCAAATCTACATATCTACAAATCTAACTGTGTAAATCCTAATACCATGTCTAAGTTATTATCTGCAACTCTAATAGCCGCCGCAGTGTTAACATCCACCCAGCACCCAAGCCCTACTTTTGCGGGAACCTGTGCCTCTAAATGTGGTTCGCCCCCTCTTCAATTTACACCAGGCAAACACATCCGACTAGAAGTAGTAAACAGCACGCCAAGGTTAATAAAACTAGAGAAAATACGCGGAACGAATGCAATTACTTTGCAACCCGGACAGAAATTACAATTAGACCAGGGAGACGGTACAGAACCTAATGTCTCTCTGGTGTTTTGGGATGATACTGGGTTAGCGCTACAAGCAATAGTCTCTAAACCAAACTTTGCCACATTACGAGTTGAACTTCGTCCTACATGGCGTTCCCCAGGCGATCGCTCAGTTGATATCCTCGATGATGGCAGAGTAAACGTATTTTAGGGCATTGGGCATGGGGCATGGAGCATGGGGCATGGGGCATTGGGCATTGGGCATTGGGCATGGGGCATTGGGCATTGGGCATTGGGCAAAATTCCTCTCCCCTGCTCAAAAACAGCTTCCCCACTCCCCCCCTCTCCCACTCTCCCCACTCCCCACTCCCCCTACAACGGACGTGGTTTCGCGATGCCATAACCTTGTGCATAATCCACGCCAAGAGCAGTAATTTTTGCTAATATTTCTTGATTTTCGACAAATTCGGCTATAGTTTTAATACCCATTAGATGACCAATTTGATTAATTGCTTCTACCATTGCTAAATCAATTCGGTCATGGACAATATTCTGGATAAAGCTGCCATCAATTTTTAGAAAGTCTACTGGCAGATTTTTCAGATAAGCAAACGAAGACATTCCACTACCAAAGTCATCCAAAGCGAAGTGGCAGCCGAGTTCTCGCAGTGAACAAATAAATTGAGCCGCTTTAGCCAAATTAGCGATCGCTACCGTTTCGGTAATTTCAAAGCAGATTAATGCTGGCGGAATTTCATATAAAGCAAACTGCTCATGCAGAAATTCGATAAACTGCTCATCGTTAATACTTGCACCAGAAAGGTTTATAGCATACAAGGAGCCGCAATTAAGTTTTTCTAATTGACAACATTTCCACATTTCTCGATAATGCTGTCCCTGAGTAGCAAATAGAGTAGAGATTACCCAACGGTCAAGAGTTTGCATCAAATTGTAACGTTCAGCCGATCGCATAAAGGCGATCGGTGATACCAAGTTCCCTACTTCATCCACAAGACGCAACAGCACTTCATAATGTTCGCCATTTTTAGATTGGGTAATTGGGACAATCGGCTGGTAATAAAGGCAAAAACGATTTTCTTCCAAAGCTTGAGTAATTCGCGCCACCCATTGAATTTCGCCTTGCTGCTGCGTCAGTTCAGTATCATCAGCTTGATAAATATGCACTCGATTGCGTCCGTTATTTTTGGCAGCATAGCAAGCCGCATCAGCAGCACTTAAAACACTACTTACGCTTTCACTCTTGTGATTAATCTCAACCAAGCCGATACTGACACCAATTTTAAAAGTTTTATCTTGCCAAACAAAACGAAATGCTTCGATACTTTCACGCAGCATGTTGGCGATCACTAGTGCTGACTCTAGAGAGCAATGGTTGAGCAAGATGCCAAATTCATCTCCGCCCAAACGTGCTAAAGTATCGCTTGAGCGCACCTGAGCCTGAAATAGTGTAGTTACTTGGCGTAAAAGTTCATCGCCAACGATATGACCGCAAGTATCATTAACAATTTTGAACTGATCTAAATCTAGATAACACAATGCATGTTGTTGATTTTGTGTTTTGGCAAAGGCTAAAGTTTGAGCCAGGCAATTTTCAAACTCCCGCCGATTAACCAACCCAGTTAAAGCATCGTGACTTGCTTGCCAACTTAGTTGACGTGCCAGAAAGCGGGTTGTGCTTGTATCATGAAAAACCATGACCGCACCGATTATTTCACCATCAAGAGTGCGAATTGGTGCGGCAGAATCTTCAACAGCAAACTCACTACCATTGCGGCTAATTAAAACACTATCCTTAGCAAGAGAAACAATATTACCTTCGCGTAACGCTTGTTCTACTGGGTTTTCTACTGGTTGGCGGGTAATTTCATTGATAATTTTAAATACTTCCGTCAATGGCTTTCCTTGCGCTGACTGCTGACTCCACCCTGTAAGTTTTTCAGCAACTGGGTTAAGAAATCTAATTTTACTTTCAGCATCTGTGGTGATAACTGCATCCCCAATAGATCGTAATGTTACTTGCGCGAGTTCTTTTTCTTCAAAAAGCTCTTGTTCCAGACGATTGCGAATCTGTTCTTCTAAGCGATGGCGATCGCTAATATCAACCGCTACACCACCAACAAACTTTTGTCCCCCAGCATTTTCAAAAGGAAATTTGAAGACTAACCAGTAATGCAGACATCCATCTGGGGTAGGAACAGCCTCAATTATCTCTACAGTTTTACCTGTAGACATGACATGGATGTCATTTTCATATACCTGTTTTGCTGTGTCGTACGGCAACCAATCAAAATCGGTCTTACCTCGCAAATCCGCTGAATTGACGTTGAAGACTTGCTCTAACTGCTTGTTAACGTAAAGGAAGCGTCCCGATTCATCTTTCATGAAAGCCACCGTCGGACTGTTATTCATGAAAGCTTGAAAAAGTTCTTCGCTTTCAAGCAATGCCGCTTCTGCTTGTTTGCCCTTAATAAATTGACCAATTTGACTACCGATCGCCGTCATCATCGTCAGCAAATCCGACTGTGGTGACTGAATCTTCTGGCTAAAAAATGTCATAACACCAAGAATTTCGCTTCCATTTTTCAGGGGAAAACCAAAACCACTGCGTAGTTTTTCTTGGGTTGCGGTTGAGGTTCGCAGAAAATTGAGTTCGCTGAAAATACTTTCAATCCAGATCGGTTCACCACTAGTCCAGACGCGACCTGGTAATCCGACATTTGGTGAAAAGGTGATCTGCCGGGAAATTAACAAAAACTCTGGTACATTTACTGTAGGCAAATGCCAATTTTCGACATAGCGTAGCACGTTAGCCGTTGGGTCTATAAGCCAAAGTTCCCCTACTTCCCATCCCAGGTATTTGCAGATAACTTCTAAAATTTTTGGAGTCGCTTCTTCCAGCTTGGCTGATTCTGACAATATCCGGGTTGTGGCTTGTTCCGCAGAAACACGGGCAAGCGATCGCTTACTCTCTGTAATATCTCGACCTATATAGACAAAATCTTGCAAGTTCTCATTTATGCTAGTCTGAATTACCGAGCCGGAAAAAGCTACAAAAATCTCAGATCCAGTTTTCGTTTGACAAACAACCTCGTAATCTTGAAAAATTTTACCTTGATAGTTGGTATCTTTTTTCTTTATTTCTGATAATAATTTTTCGTCATGAATAATAATTGAAATATCCTTGCCAACTAATTCTGCTTTGTCATACCCAAATAAATCTAGTGCGGCTTTATTTACTATTTTTATCTTTCCCAATGACGTTGTTACCAGCATTGCATCTGTCAGTGAGGCGATAATATTCTCAAGATAATTTCGCGAAGCTGCTAATTGATTTAATAATATATTTGCTTCTCGATTTTTTTTAATTAGCTTTTGCTGCAAAACCATCCTTGATGTTGCACCTTCAAAAAAAACAATTAGCTTACCATCCAAATTTCTCACATATAAATCAATGTAAAAAGGTGAGCTAAAGCGTGAAAATCGAGCAATACTTTTTAATTCAAAATAGTTTTGCCGTCCTTCCAGGATGTCTATGAGGATATCTTCCACTCCTATTAGTTCGGGAAAGCCGAGGCGAATATCTCTTAAAAGCATCACCTCCGATGGAGAATCAGCAAACCGTTGCACATGTTCAGAGGCATCTAGGATATGAAAATCTCTATTGATTTGTAAGTATTCCATCTGCCAATTATCTGAAAACTTGTTACAAATCTGCTCCAGTTCCAAATATTTCATGTTTGATGATGCTTTATTATTCCTTTTAAGCAGACTCATCTTATCTGGTTCTCAGGTCTTTTACTGCAATTTAAAAATTAATAAAGAAAATTTTCAATTACTAATTGGAGATTTTTAATCAATGAGATGGTACTCAATATACTAGGATTTTTACCGAATTATTTGTTTAAAAAATAGCTGTTTAAGCATATTTGTTAGTGTTGCTGACATTAAATTTTACAGATGACCCCACATAACTTAAGAATTAACCCCTATCAATTTAAACAGGCTTCATGAAACATTAATCTAATGTATAAAAAGATTATATACTGTAAAATAATTTAGGATACAGTATAATTACGCAAAGAAAGAACTGTTTTACTTACGTAGATGCCGCTTTAGACATTCAGCTGAGACTTTACGCTAAAAGCTGACCGAAAAAGGATAAAAAAGAAGGATGAAGTATTAAGGATAAAGGATAAAAAAAGTATTGGGAAACCCCCTAGATTTATCTTGGTGGGTACTTCATACTTTATACTTCATACTTTAGATGACACCTGAAGTGCTGATAGCTTGCATGGCAGACCAACTTACATCTAAATTGCCCGATCGCCGACTAACTCGTTTGCCGATTCAACGCTGGCAAATTTCCCTACAAAAACCAGAAATTGCCCAAAAACTGGCAATACTTACAAATTTATCGCCGATCATCAGCCAGCTGCTGATAAATCGCGGTATGGAAACAAAAGAACAAGTGCAAGCTTTTTTAGATCCAGAATCTTTAAGTTTGCCTTCACCCCTAGAAGAATTTCCAGATTTAGCGATAAGTTTAGAGTTGTTAGAGTCGGCGATCGCATCAAAAGAAAAAATCGCTATCTGCGGTGACTACGATGCTGATGGCATGACTAGCACAGCTTTATTGTTGCGTAGCCTGCGAACTTTAGGCGCAGATGTTGACTACGCCATCCCCAGCCGAATGCACGAAGGCTACGGCATTAATAAACGCATAGTTGAAGAATTTTCAAACGAAGGTGTTAAACTAATTCTCACGGTAGATAATGGTATCTCTGCGTATGATGCGATCGCTTTTGCAAGAGAACTCAATTTAAAAGTAATTATCACCGATCACCACGACATTCCCCAGCAATTACCGCCGGCAAACGCCATCCTCAACCCGAAACTCATAGCCGAATCCTCACCTTATCGCAGCGTCGCTGGTGTTGGCGTTGCTTATATTTTGGCAGTTTCCTTAGCACAACAACTAGGACAGGCTAGAGGCTTAATTCAGCCGATGCTAGCACTTTTTACATTGGGAACCATTGCAGACTTAGCGCCATTGATTGGAGTAAACCGTCGCTGGGTGAAACGCGGTTTACAACAGTTACCCAAATCCAAGTTAGCGGGAGTGCAAGCGTTAATTCAGGTAGCTGGGGTTGGGGGAGGGGGACTTGGGGGACAAGTGATTACCTCTACAGACGCGATTAATCGCGTCTCTACTCCTAACTCCTCAAATCCCAAATCGTTAAAGCCTGAGGATATTGGGTTTCGCTTGGGTCCGCGAATTAATGCGATTGGTCGGATTGGCGATCCGCAAATTATCATAGATTTGCTGACTACAGATGATATGGGGATAGCGCTTGAAAAAGCGATGCAGTGCGAAGCGATTAACAAGCAACGTCAGCAAATGTGTGAGGAAATTGAACTCGAAGCGATCGCCATCGTCGAAACTGAATTTATTTCATCCCTACAGCAAGACCGGGTATTAGTTGTTGTAAAATCAAATTGGCATCATGGCGTTATTGGTATTGTCGCCTCTCGCTTGGTAGAACGCTACGGTGTGCCTGTGTTCATCGCCACTTATGAGGATGAAACACACATTCGTGGTTCCGCACGAGGAATTCCAGAGTTTAATGTGTTTGCAGCTTTGGAATATTGTCATGACTTGCTAGGCAAATATGGTGGACACAAAGCAGCTGGAGGATTTTCTTTCCCAGCAGAGAATTTGGCAGCGTTGCGAAAGCTATTGTGTGAGTTTGCTAACAAGTCTCTAGAGCTTGAGCATATCAAGCCATTAATCAAAATTGATGCCCAAGCAAAGCTGAATGAAATCAATTCTCAGCTTTATCAGCAGCTTAATGCTCTTCACCCCTGCGGTATCGATAACCCCGATCCGGTATTCTGGACACCTGATGTTCAAGTAATTGAGCAAAAAATCGTTGGCAAAGGTCACATTAAACTAACAGTGGCACAAACTATCGACAATCAACAATTTAAAATTAAAGCGATCGCTTGGCGTTGGGGTGACTACTTTCCCCTACCCTCTCAAGTGGATATTGCTTACAAGTTGCGCGAAAATAACTTTAATGGCAATACCACTATTGAGTTAGAATTAATAGGTGTCAGAGCTGCAAAACATTCTCACCTGTCTTTCACCTCAGCATCTAAACCGTCAAAAAGCATCTTTGAGTATAACGAACGCCACTACACCTGTGGCATCTATCTAAATGGTGAGTTACCAGAATTAAGAATTAAAAATTCTGAAGGGAAAGTTCTTGCTGTTCAACCAGGACAATGTAACGCTCTTTTGGGAACCAATCGCCAAGACGCTAAAATAGTTGATATTTCTCAACCGCAGTATGACGGCATTATTCAAGCTGCACTTAAGGCTTTAGAATCAGTTAGGAGCTAGGACTTAGAAGCGTTCAATAAAACTCCTAAATCCCAACTCCTCATTCACAACTCTTAAAGGTTGCCGTTGCGAAATGCTAGCAAAAATATAACTACTGGTCCAGCTATCATAATTAGCCCAACTGAAACTAGCTGAAATATAACTTCCCAATGGATATTCGATAAAGCGTCAAACATTATTGCCTCCGGTTCAATTCAATATTGATCTAAAAAATTAAATAAATCAAATGCAAAACCCGAAAATGATCATATCCGGCGATCGCCCACTAAATTTAATTTACTTAACAAAATTATAAGAAAAAACATAAACTGGGCATTGGGGAGCCAGTGCGTTGCGGAGGTTCCCTCCGTTGAAGCATCTGGCGTCATTGGGCATTGGGCATTGAGGACTGGGAAAAACCGTAATCCCTAACTCCTAGCCCTTAACTTGTAATCAAGGTAGAAAAAATGGCAATTTGGGAATGTATAAAGCAATGTGGAGCCTGCTGTCATCTTGACCCAGCGGAGCGTCCAGACTTAGAAGAGTATTTATTACCAGAGGAACTGGAACTGTATCTGAGCATGGTAGGTAAAGGGGGATGGTGCGTTAATTTTGACCATACCACCAGAGAATGCCGCATTTACGCAAATCGTCCTCGTTTCTGCCGTGTAGAGACAGAGGTGTTTCAGGATATGTATGGTGTTGAGCCAGAGGAACTGAATGATTTTGCCATTGACTGCTGTCGTGAACAGATAGAGGGAGTTTATGGCGATCGCAGTCTAGAAATACTGCGCTTTGATAAAGCAGTTGGTTTATGAGGGAAAGGGGAAAAGCCCCATGCCCAATCCCTGTCAACCAACAATTTACAACTTACACGGTTGCAATTTATGACGACAATCTGAGAAAATGAGAAGAATATGAAAAACCTTCGCCATAGGACTACTGGTTGTGAAACTTGACTCCGCGCCTTTGAGCCTTTCTGGTATATCTCCAATTGAAAGCGAGATAGAACTAAAAGACGGTATCGAATGCGACTCCAAAAATATCATTATTGAGCCAGTTAAGCCTGTAGATGATGATTGTTCTCAAAAGCCAGAGTCGGCATTAGTAACCTTCGGCACTACATTTATTACAATATTTCTTGCGGAAATTGGCGATAAAACGCAACTATCAACTTTGTTGATGAGTGCTCAATCGCATTCGCCGTGGGTGGTATTTATGGGATCTGCCGCTGCGTTGATTACCACAAGTTTATTAGGTGTACTTTTGGGTAGTTGGATAGCCAACCGACTTTCTCCAAAAACTGTGGAAAAATCTGCTGGGGTAATGCTGTTGCTGATTTCTATAATGCTGTTTTGGGATGTAGTTATTGGTTATTAGTTATTGGTTATTAGTTATTGGAACAACTAACAAAGGATAAAATTAATGGATTGGCATCTCTTAGGCTTAAGTTTTATTACAGTTTTTTTATCAGAATTAGGTGATAAAAGTCAGTTAGCGGCGATCGCGCTTTCAGGTCGTTGTCAATCGAAGCGTGCGGTGTTCTTTGGGACAGCGGGTGCGTTGCTGTTGACTAGCTTGTTAGGAGCGCTGGCAGGGGGAACTGTCGCAGAATTATTACCGACACGTATATTGAAAGCGATCGCTGCTGTGGGATTTGCAATACTCGCTCTACGTCTACTGTTACCTAATAATGAAGCATCCGCAGATTCTGAATAAACGCCCTAACTAAGTAAGTGCGTATAAATAAACGGATGTTGCTTTTTCTACCATGCCCCATGCCCTTTGCCCGATCCTTATGAGTTATATTTAATTTCACCGAGCTACTTACGAGTCGTGAAGCGTAAAGCCCCCGTGTTTTCAACCAGGGGATATAAGCGAACAGGATAAATTTATTTATCCCTATCTTACATAATACTGTAAGATAAGTTTATGGCAAAATTAGCACTAACACTAAAACTCCCTTTTTATCGACTGAACCAAATTAAAGCACTTGAGTTTGAACAGATGACCATCATTAATACTCAAGTTGCTAACGACTTGCTATTAGTTGATAAAAAAGAGCGTAAGAAGTTGACTAGCTCTGCTTTTCGTCATGTGGAAATTGGTTCAGCTTGGATTAACCAAACAATTCGTAATACAAATGCTAAAACAAAAGTAAAGTATTTTAAACGGATGTGGTTAGAAGTAAATAATCAAAACTTTGAAGTATCCAAGCAAGGCGAATTCTACACTGTTGCTTTTAACTTGTTAAGAGGGCGGAAAGGGCGAATACCTCTTGATGTTCACTCAGCCTCGCATACCCATGCATTAAACAAAGTTATTTCTGGAGAAACTAAACTTGGTTCGCTGAAATTATGTAAATCTAAAAAGGGTATTTGGTATGCACTGATATCTGTGTCGATGGACGTTCCCGATGCAGGTGAAGTTAAAGGTTGGATTGGAGTAGATAGAGGTCAAAATAATATTGCTGTTGCTGCACTACCCAAAGGGTTTGGTAAGTTTTGGAAGGGTGGTCGAGTTAAGCAGTTGAGACGACAGTTTCAACGCACTCGGCGCAAACTACAAAATGCTAAACAACTTAAAGAAGTAGAGCGACTAGAGCAACGTGAAAGACGTATCATGACCCATATCAACCATGTCGTTTCAAAGCAATTGGTACAGTTCGCCCTTGACTTTGGAATGGGATTGCGGTTTGAAGATCTGTCCGGTTGCCGTCAGACGATGAAGCAAAAGAAAAAAACAAAATCTGATGCTGCAAACAACCGTGATAGTTGGGCATTTTATCAGCTTGAATTATTTACCAGATACAAAGCTATTAGAGCAGGTGTGCCAGTTGAGTCTGTACCAGCACCATATACCAGTAAATCTGATCACCGCAATGGTGTACTAGGAGTACGGAATGGAGATTGGTTTAGGGGCTTTGATGGGTATAGGTGCAATGCTGATTGGAATGCTAGTCAAAATATTGGTCAATGGTTAGGTTTTTCATGCCCTCTGAGTCTTCAGAAAGCTGTAGTTGCAATGGCTACAGTTGATGCAGAGGGTGCGGTCAATGACAGTCCGTTAACTAGTGAAGCGTCTATGCGGGTGGATTTATCCCCCGCATAGACAACCGCTAGAATCGCCGTCGATTTATTGCGGCGAGTGTCAAAATAAAACAATTGCCTACCAGTCATTATCAATCTGGTAGGCAATTTTTACGTATGCGCTTCGGCGTATTTGCAGTTAAACTTCTCGCCAACAGCGACTTAAAAGCGTTCCCGCAGCCAACAACTTCACGGCTTCCAGCACCCAGTAACCACCGTGCAACAAATTCATTGTCGCCGGAATTGTAGTAGCTGTTTCAAATAAATTCAGTTGAACTCCAATTGCAGACATTTGTGGAGTTAAGAAATAAGTGTCAATCAAAGACACAGCTAGTAGCAATACTGCTAAAACGACAGTACCAACACGCCAGCTATGAGTTTTGCTCATAGCCAAAACACCAGTCAAGATTAAACCAGCAGACAATAATTCAATGCGATTAAAATTCCAGAACATTGTATAGCCTGCTGTGGCAAAACCTGCTTGAGTCATCATGCCGGAAAGATAAAGACTAGGCATAATTACCCAATCTAAAATTATACTAGCACTGAGCCAGAAGCCCAAAGTCAAGATGACAGCAGTTTGCCAAATAGGGCGCTTGAATTCAACGTTGGAAATAGCATTCATAAAAATAATTGCCTGTATTTAATTTCTAGTTTGTCGCGTAAATAGTTACTTTGACAACTAATCTAAATTATCTTTAACAATACATTTGTTACTTTTTTTGGTTCTTATCTGAAAAAATTAACCTAAGTTTACAAAACCTAATAAATGAAAATAATTGTTGCTATTTTATGGTAATATATTAATATAAACTAGCTTTTTTAAAAAAAGTTACCCGCAACCAGTTAGGTGCAACTTAAATCCCGATTAGCTTAATAAACCATTTTAAAGCGTCTTTTGTGTGAATAAAGCAGTACACATTGCAATTTTATTTAGCACCGCAATTGCTTGCACAATAGGAATTGGCGGATATAGCGATCGCGTGACTCAAGCAATCCAACTGCGAGATGGCACAGTATATTTTGCCCAACCGCCGCGCCTGACCTATACAGCGACTACATATAACAACATATATGTGTGGGGTGCGACATATTACTTTACTGTCAGCCTGCCGGATAATGCTGGAGAACCTTTACAAAAAATAACTATTAACCAGCATGAAGGAGTAGACGACATTAAGTTTGAACTGAAAAAAAGTTACGCCTTTGAAGGTACGCGTTCAAACGAAGGACAGAAATTACAACTAACAGATGTCAGCAGAGATAAAAAGACAATATCAATAACATTTAACCCGCCAGTTTCTCCAGGTAAAACCATTACAATTGCTTTGAAACCAGTGCAGAACCCCACGGTTAGCGGTGTTTATCTATTTGGAGTCACGGCTTTTCCTGCGGGTGAGAAATCACATGGGCAATTTCTCGGTTATGGAAGGCTACAATTTTACAGCCACCGTAGCGACTCTGGATTGTTCCGTCGTCCTTGGTTTTAATTGAGAAGTTTTCTGCTAAACACTCAAGAACTTCATCTAAGGTTTCTGTCTCTGTTATAGCCAGTTCTTCTAATGAAGAAGTCAATTATTTTAACAAAATGATACACAATACTTTCATTATTTCACTTCTTGAAACTGTTTAAATAATGATAAGTTTTATCTAAAACATCTGTAATATATAGCACTTTATATACTGATTAATTTGTTGGTGATCGCCCTTTGGGAAAAAGTTTGTGATCTACTGAATTTACACGTTGCAGGTAGCTTTAATGGGATTACTCGATCTTGCTGCATATAGCGACTGCACGCGTTAAATAGCAAAGCGATCGCAACTCCTTGGAGCAAGCTTAATCAAAAGGTAGCAATAAGTGAATACACGGAAAATATGTTCACATTCGCTTCATGCAATCTTCAGTATTTCTTCATAGATACTGATGTGAAATAATGCCACATTTAGATGTGTTGCTTAAGTGAATTCTGTGTATAAAATTTCTTTACGTAAATTTTCCCGCTGGGTTGATTGCTTTTACAACCGTTATTACACTGGTCTCCGTGTTACCCGTGTGGAGAATGTAATTTCAGTGCTTAACGCAGAAGATGGCACAGGATTGCAACATCTAATCTTTCTGAGAATCCTTTCAAAGGATGAATCACCAAAGACGGCTTCGGTTGCCCATCCCACGGCGCTTGGTGGGAGGAATCGCCGTCAGCAGTCTTGGGCATAGGGCAAGGAGGAGCGAAAACGCTCTTCCCAATGTCCAATGACGGCAGATGCTTCTCCTTACGGAGACGCTTCGCGAACAAGCCGGGAAACCCGTCCAACGCACTGCCTCCCCAATGCCCGCGAAATAAAGGGTGCGCGACTCGGGGGATGAGCTTAAGTTGTTCCCCGTAAATTTTACTGATACCGAAGGCGATACTCCCTGACAAATTAAAGCGATCGCCCCTCCGCCATAGTTAAGCGATCGTACAGTCCCAAGAGTACAAGCACTCAAGACCATGAAAATCATATCAATTTTCATAATTAGCGCAATGATTGGATCGCACGTCGTCCTAGCTGCGCCACCCAAACCAACGACCGAAAAACCGCAACCGCATAGAGGGCAAGGAAGAAGAGTACAACCACCTGCCCCCCGCAAAACCTCACCGACAATTAAGCAGCCAACACTGTTTGGAGCCGAAGAAACAATCAGTACCGACTCTTGGTGCTATCCACCTACCATCCTTCCTGTAGCTAGTACCTTGATATCTGCTCGGCGTTAAGCGTGATACTGGTGTAACGGGTGTCTTTTGCTCTAAAGGTATAGATTATGTTTGAGCCGTTGTTATACCAACAGATAACAAAAAACAAGCAACTACAATTGCAACTACAGATTTCATCCCAAGTACTCGTTGCATGATTTTTCGCCTCTGATTGAGGTCTAAAATTGCGGAAGTCAAAATGATTCAGTTACCTTTGAATCAAACTATCCTGGGTGAAATTCGCCATCCTTGTGTGAAATTATGTACGCGATCGCCCTACTGAGCGCCAAAAACGCATAAAATTCCCAAATCTGCCATAGCTGGAGGCGTGTATGAATTGGATTAAGGTACTGACTCAAGATGAACTACCCCCTAATGAGCGGAAAGTTGTCAAAGTTGAACAACGCGCTATTTTACTGCTTCACCATGACAACGAAATATACGCTGTAGAAAATTCCTGTCCGCATTTGGGACTACCAATGCGAAAGGGCAAACTGACAGAAGATGGAGCTATTACTTGTCCTTTCCACCGCAGCGCCTTTGACTTACGTACCGGTAATATTAAGGAATGGAGTCCTTTTCCCCCCGGTATTGGCAAGATGATGGGGATGATGTCCAAACAAAAAGCAATAGCTGTTTTTCCTACCCGTGTAGATGAAGGTAGTATCTGGGTAGGGTTGGAGTAGTTCAACTACCAAGCCCGAACAGGCTATAAGGGTGCAACGTTGTGCGTACAATGCGATCCTCCGTGGCGATCGCTTACGCTCAATTTCGGTTAGATGGCGTTTTCTTTTTGACCCGAAGCACCATCCCCACCGCTCCCGTCGAATGGGGAATTTCGCGGAATCAGTTAAAACTTGATCCGCAGTTGCCCTGTTAAGGAGTTACCACTGTAGGCGCTTCCCCCAGTATTTTGATTGCGGACATTAGAGAAACTATAGCCCAGGTCTGTTTCCACATTAGGTGAAAGCTTTACCGTACAGCGAGCTTGATAGGTACTGGCATTGTCAAATTCTCCTTGAAGTCGCTGTCTTCCCAAGTTAGCAGCAACCCGACAGCGTAAGAATTTAGAAACATCTCCTTCCCAAGCCACTTCAGCATTGTAAACTAAGAAATCTTGGGGAGAAAAATAACCACTTTTGCCCTCAAAATCATTTTCGTAACTCCAGGTGAACAAATTCGCAGCTACAGAAAATTGTCCAAACTTGCGTTCTAGCCTGCTAAAAGACTGCACCTCGGAATTCCCATCGTTGTAATTACCTAAGCGCAATGACGAAAACAAGCTGGTGTTACGGTCAATCTGCCAGTACAAATCGGGACCAAACCGCCAAGCAGTAATTTGATTTTCTAAAGTTCGGGCATTGAACTTATAGGGTCCCTGTTCTAAGTTAGCTGATAGCACAACAGCCGATAGTAGTTTACCTGAAGGCGAAACTTTTGTCGGTATAATTGGAGTCTCTACCTTGGCATTAAGATTAATAGCTGGGCTTAAACGGTCGAAAAAATCCACCCCTGCTGCTGTTTGCAATGTCACTTCACCAATTTTTCCTTGCCATCCTACTTGAAAGGGAATGTTGGTAATTGATTCTACACCGCGTTGCTCAAAATAATTTACGCCTGTTTTGAACTTTATTTTATTGCCATTACTCAATCGAAACTGAGCCGTTGGTTCAATAAATAAATTACGTTGACCAAAGTTATCTGTATCGTAGCGGAAGTTTGTTTGGATATTTTCCAAAACTGCAAACGGCTTCACTGGTTTGGTAGATGTTGGTGGTGGATTGGTCTTTTTTACTGGTTTAGGTGGTGGTGGTTGCTGCAAACCAGGATTAAAATTTTCGGGTGCAGCAAGTAAAAGAGGTTTTGGCTCAAATTTATAGGGGGTTTCTGCTGATTTAGTTTCAGTACTGTTTTGAGGAATTGAACTGAGGTTTTCTTGATTGGTGTCAGCGATGACTTTTTTGATAAATTCTTCTGATGACTTCCAGTTCTCATCTGAAGAGGCAAAAACAGAGGAATTTGTTGCAGCCAGTAACTTAGCTTCGCATAAGGTTAAAATACTTATGCTGCCAGCCGTTAGCAATTGTAGCCGCAGACATCCAAAAATAAAATTGGCGTACAAATTACGATTCGATAAAGAAGAATAAAGTTTAAAGGTGCCTATCATTAGTTATTAATACTGAACCCAGTTGTATATAGGGAAATCATCTGTTAAAAGAAAATTTTCATTTATCACTTGATGACTTCGACTTCGCTTTATAATTCCCAACTGATGCCCAAAATATTCACATTAATATCTAAATTTGATTGAAATTTTTGCCAACATAAATTGACAGTTCGTAAAGGAGCGCTCTCAGAATCCCGGTTTTTCAGAAAAACTGGGATTCTTGGTTTTCACGGACAGGAAAAAGTCTATTTTCAGTAAAATTACTTAAAGGTTTTAAGTAAAATATTGCCATTATATTAATATATTTTATTTACTTCAGATGAAGATAAAACGCAAGGATGAAAGCACCATTACCTGATAACGAAGCAGAGAGAATCGAAGCTCTTTTAGAATATAAAATCCTTGATACTCCATCTGAAGCGGCTTTTGACGACCTCACCCGTTTAGCATCGTATATTTGTGGAACCCCGATCGCTCTAATCAGTTTAGTTGACAGCGATCGCCAGTGGTTTAAATCGAAAGTCGGTTTAGAAGCGTCAGAAACACACCGCGATTTAGCCTTTTGCGCTCATGCCATTTTACAAACTGACGTTTTTACTGTGCCTAATGCCACATCTGACGAACGGTTTGCCACAAATCCACTGGTAACATCTAACCCCAATATCCGATTTTATGCTGGTGTCCCCCTTATAAATCCAGAGGGACATGCTTTAGGAACACTTTGCGCGATCGATTATGTACCACGAGAACTAACTCCCGAACAGGTGGAAGCATTGCGGGCACTAGGTCGCCAAGCTATCAAGCAACTAGAATTGCGTCGTAATTTAGCTTCTTTGACCCTTGCAAATAATCAAGGTCAGCAAGGAAAGAAGGTACGCAAGCAATTTTTTAAAAGGGTTGCTGGAGGATTTGGGTTAGCGTCGGCAATTTTAGTTTTGATTGGAGCGGTTTCGTATCATAACACCCAAGTGTTGATTAATACTAGTAATCAGGTCAGAAAAACTCAAGAGAAAATCAATACTTTAGAAGAACTGTTGTCTGCAATGAAGGATGCTGAAACCGGACAACGCGGTTATATCCTTACTGGGCAAGACGCTTATTTGGAACCGTATTATGCAGCACAGGTAAATATCGCTCAAGAAATTAAAGAACTTAAGAGTTTAGTAACAGATAGTCGCTACCAAAAGAAGGACATCGAAACCCTAGAACCCCTGATTGCTGCAAAACTGGCAGAACTTAAGCAAACTATAGAATTACGCCAAAACCAGAGTTTTGATGCAGCGTTGCAAACAATTCAAACAAATCAGGGAAAAAACCTGATGGATGATATCCGTAAGATTATAGTGAAAATAGAAAAAGAACAGAGACAACAGCTTCAAAATCAGTCCCAAGCAGCACGAGCAAATGCCCATAAATCGCTTTTGACGTTAGCGATCGCTATCTCTCTAACTTTTTTACTTTTTGTAGTGGTTTATAGCTTTATATATCGTGAAATTACTGAGCGAAAGTTGACAGAAGAATCACTGCACAAAGAACGCAATTTTATTTCAGCAGTTCTAGACACTGCTAGCGCTTTGGTAGTAGTTCTGGACTCCCAAGGGAAAATTGTCCGCTTTAACCAAGCTTGCGAACAAATAACCGGTTACTCATTTGATGAAGTTAGAGGCAGATATTTATGGAATATGTTCTTACTTCCCGAAGAAGTAGAGCCAATCAAAGCAGTTTTGAAGCAGCTATCAAATAATCAAGGTACAAATCAGCATGAAAACTACTGGTTAACAAAAGATGGCAGTAAACGGTTGATTGCCTGGTCGAACACCATTCTCAAAAATAATCAAGGTGGGGTAGATTTTATTATCGGTACTGGCATTGACATCACCGATCGCAAACAAGCAAAAGAAGAACTTGAACGGCAAAACTTGCGATCGCAACTTTTTACTGATATCACTCTTAAAATTCGCCAATCTTTGCAAATCGAAGAAATTCTCCAAGTTAGCGTTACTGAAGTTCAAAAAATTCTCAAGGCAGATCGAGTATTAATTTACCAACCATTATTGGGCGAATTAAGTACTATTACAGAAGCATTAGTTGCAGGTTTAAGAAGCATCAAAAACCAAAATCAAGGGGGACAATTCATCGAGTCATACTTTCATGCTGAATATCAGCAGCAGCAAATTATACATTATTTCCGAAAAGGAAAAATAGATGCGATCGCTGATTTGCTAGAAATCCCAGAAAAATATTTGGAATTACCGCAACAGCTTGGAATCAAAGCTAATTTGGTTGTACCTATTCTCGTCAAAGACGAACTCTGCGGTTTGCTAATTGTTCATCAATGCATTAGTTCGCGCTCTTGGTCTAGCTTTGAAACTCATCTTTTGCGGCAGATAGCTGACCAAGTAGGTATTGCTTTAGCTCAAGCTCAATTGCTAAAAGCGGAAATTATGCAGCGACAAGAATTAGAAGTAGCTCGTCATCAAGCTGAGTTAGCTTCTCAAACCAAAAGTTCTTTTTTGGCAAACATGAGTCATGAAATCCGCACCCCGATGAATGCTGTATTGGGGATGACTGGACTGTTATTAGAAACTTCCCTCACTACAGAACAACAGGATTTTGTCGAAACAGTCCGCGTTAGTGGAGACGCTCTGTTAAGCCTAATCAATGAAATTTTAGATTTATCTAAACTAGAAGCTGGGGAAATGAACCTGGAAATTCTAGATTTTAATTTGTCCACCTGTGTCGAAGAAGTTTTAGATTTACTAGCTCCCCAAGCTCACAAAAAAGGATTAGAAATTGCCGCATTAATTTATAGCAAGGTTCCTATTTATCTGCAAGGAGATGTTAGTCGGTTGCGGCAAATACTTGTGAACCTGATCGGCAACGCAATCAAGTTTACTAGTAATGGAGAAGTGGTAATACGGGCAGATGTAAAAGAGCTTTCCTCCACTACAGTTACCATTCATTTTACCGTCACAGATACTGGTCTTGGTATTACCCTAGAAGACCAAAACAAGCTGTTTACACCATTTACCCAAGTAGACGCTTCCACCACCCGGAAGTATGGAGGTACCGGTTTAGGATTAGCCATTTGTAAACAACTTATCACCTTGATGTCAGGGGAAATTGGAGTAGAAAGTCAGTTGGGGAAAGGTTCAACATTTTGGTTTGATATTCCTTTTGTTCTTGCACCTGTGTCTGTTTCCTCAACATGCTCTAGCGCTAGCAACTACCAAGAGAAGTATCGCGCACATCTTCAAAATCTACATTTATTAGTCGTAGATGATAATGCTACAAATCGTAAAATTGTCAACCATCAAGCGACCCATTGGGGAATGCAGGTGGATGAAGCAGACAGTGCAGCTTCTGCCCTAAAAGCTATGCAAAAAGCCGCAGCGCAAAACATGCCTTATGATATCGCTTTAATTGATATGCAAATGCCTGAAACAAACGGTATAACATTGGGACAACAAATTAAAGCAAATTCCGCCATTGCTAAGACACCCTTAATTATGCTTACTTCCACAAATCAAAAAAGGGAAGTACAACAAGCGCTAAAAGCAGGCTTTGCTGCTTATTTAGTTAAACCCGTTAAAGCATCTCGACTGCTCGATACGATGATGAATATCTTAGTAACCCAGTCAGAAATGGAAGAAGAAGAGACACTAAATAAAAGCCAGAATTCAGGAGAAATAAGTCAAAATTTACAAATCAAAAATATAGAAAATCAATCATATCCTCGCTCTTCGGACTCTAGCTTACCAACTTTCCTTGCCGATACTTCCCTTACTAAGCCCAAATTAAGAATTCTAGTAGTTGAAGATAATTTGGTGAATCAAAAAGTTGCCCTAAAAATGCTTAAAAGTTTCGGATATCAAGCTGATGTTGCTGCCAATGGTAAAGAAGCTTTAGAATTATTGGAAAAAATTACTTACGATTTGATTTTTATGGACTGTCAAATGCCAATTCTTGATGGTTTCGACACGACAAAAGAAATTCATCGTTGGGAAAGAGCAAATTTATTAATCATCGCCGTCCTGTGATAATTGCTATGACTGCTAATGCGATGAAAGAAGATAAACAGATGTGTTTGGATGCAGGAATGGACGACTATTTAAGCAAGCCAATATTAAAAGAAAAATTAGCAAATGCCCTAGAGCATTGGGCAAATTTCATCCTCAAAAAACAAGAGACAAATATATCTTAGGAAATAATTTCTAATACAGATATTGATGCTGCTTCACGCGAATTACCAATTGATTGGGAACATTTACATCAACTTTCGGAAAATAACCCAGAATTTGAATTGGAATTATTACAAATCTTTGTTGAAGATATTCAACCTCGTTTAGAAGCGGTGAAAGCGGCGATTGTTAAAAGTGACTTTGAGCAGATTTCTTACCAAGCGCATCATCTCAAAGGTGCCAGCGCTAACGTCGGTGCTACAGTCATGCACCAAGCCGCAGAAAAACTAGAACAACTAGCTCACAAAAATGAGTGTCAAGATACTGCTGATTTAATTTTAGAATTAGAAACATTTCTCAACCGCATTCAAACATTTTTAATTAACACATAGAAGAAAATTTCAATATTTTTATATTAAAAATCTGATTGAATATTACGCCTTTGACTATGTAAATTAGGCGATTACCAAAAGATGGGGAATAGGTATTTTAAGAAAGGTACATATATTTTGGCTCACTATTTCCTCAACTTGTAACGCCTAATTATTAACTTTTCACGCTTTTACTAATAAACAAACAATAGCGATTATCTGTTGTGCGTTCATAACTCAACTCATCTGCTATTGCTGACATAATTTTTAAACCCCGTCCGCGCTCGTCTTCGTTATCCTCAAATTCAGATATTTGTTGCAATTTTTTTTCTAAATCAAAGAATTGACCTTGTGACCAAATGCGAATTTCTATTTGTTTGCTTGACCTGACGGCTTCAATCTCAATTAATGTTTCCGGTGGTAGATTTTTATGGGCATGTTCGACAATATTCGTAAAGCCTTCTATCAACAGTGTTTGACATTTCCACCAGATTTCTGATTCAAGAAGGGGGGATTGATTTATCTGCTCAAACCATGATAAAACCTGAGACGAAGCAGTCAGATCTGTATTAACTTGTAAATGAATTGTTTTAGTCACTTTTCCAATTGCTAAATATTTGCTTAGAATAGTTTATAATTAGGTCGTGTTGATAAGGTTTTAATAAAAAATTACATATTAAATTGAAAGAAATCTTTTATTTTAGGTAAATTAATTTCTTAGTATTGTTGTATTTTGTTGGCTCTAACTAATGTTGAAAATCCTGATTATTGATGATGATCCGATTGTGCGGGCAGCGCTCAAAAGAACACTTCAAAACCAAGGTTATGATGTGAGTGTTGCCAGCAGTGGTGAAGAAGGAATCATCCAAGCACAGCGGATACATCCAGCTTTAATTATCTGCGATTGGATGATGTCGAATTTGGATGGACTACAAGTCTGTCGCCAAATTAAAGCAGATCCAGAGATGACAACTACTTTTTTTATTCTCCTAACTGCTAAAGGAGCAGCTAAAGGGGAAGAAGAAGACAGAATTCGGGGACTTGATGCTGGTGCGGATGAATTTATCTCCAAGCCAATTGAGATGAACGAATTAAAAGCACGGGTACGAGCGGGGTTAAGGTTATACCAGCTAAATCAGAATTTACACAACCAAAAGCAAGCTTTGGAAGTACTAAATCAGGATTTGCAAACCCAAAAGCAAATTTTGGAAGCTGAATTAGCTGAAGCTGCTGATTATGTGCGATCGCTTTTACCCCCACCTCTTGTCGGAACAGTAACCGCAGAAACTCTTTTTATTCCCTCAGCACAGCTAGGGGGTGATTGCTTCGACCATTACTGGCTTGATGATGAAAATTTGGTTATCTATTTGTTAGATGTGTCGGGACATGGGGTAGGTTCAGCTTTACTATCTGTGTCAGTGCTTAACGTCTTGCGATCGCAATCTCTGCCCAATACTAACTTTTGTCAACCTAGCGAAGTTTTAAAAGCACTTAATAATGCCTTTCAGATGAGCAATCACGGTGATAAATACTTCACAATTTGGTATGGAGTTTATAACCGTCGAAAACATCAACTTATCTACGCTAGCGCTGGACACCCACAAGCTGTACTTATATCTAATACATCCACAACAAACATCCAAATTCAACAGCTAGGCTCTTTAGATTTGCCAATCGGCTTTATGCCTGATATTGACTTTGACAATGCAGCTTTTCATGTCGGAGAAAATAGCACATTGTACATCTTTAGTGATGGTGCTTATGAAATTAATCAGCCAGACGGTACTATTTGGGGCATTGATGCTTTTATTGATTTACTCATCAACCATAGCCAAAAAAACATTACTGATCTAAATCAACTTCTAGCACAAATTATGACATTTAATGGCAAACCAAATTTAGATGATGATTTATCTTTGCTAAAAGTTAATTTTACTTAGGATAATCAGAATTCCAATGCACCCAAAGTTAGTAAATTATTGTACTGCCAAAATTTGACGACTAAAATCATCTTGGTCAACAAAGGGTTGAAAAATTCGATTCATTTTAGTGAGATCAAATAACATTCTCACTTGATCACTGATGGAGCAGACAAAGAGTTTTCCATTGACATTTCGCATCATTTGCATTGATGATACTAACGCCCCTAAACCAGAACTATCAACAAAATTGACATCTTTGAAATCAATCAATACAATTTCTACTCCGTTAGCTATCATGTCGCTAATTTCACGACGGAGTAGATTGCCTCTAATTCCGTCTAATATTCCAGATAATTCAAGGATTTTAACAGTAGGATTCATGCTTTTATATTGTTGTGATTTGGTTTACTACTGAGACATTGCTATTTTGGCATTGACTTCATCAAAACTGCAATATTTACACTCATATTTTTTGCAATTTTGTCAGAATACAGAACTTAAAAGTCAGAATAATAAGAATCCTAACTTTTGTAGAAATGCGAAATTACCCTACGGCTTTGTTATCTGAATAAGTGTTCATAGGGGTAAATAATGAGGGATTAGGAGTTGTACAGACGCGATTAATCGCGTCTCTAGTCGTGTTTAAGCATTTTTTGGAGGTTGCCAGACAGCAGCGCGAATAATAGCCCATAGAAGGCATAAGTTATAAACAGCCCAAGCGCTATTAAGCAAGTGAACCCAAGGATTGTTTAAATGACCAGCTGCAAAGCGAATAATTGTCCATAATATTCCCACAATCGTGAGGCTGAAAATAATCAGTTGGGGTAAAATTAGCCGCAGATAAATTCCAGATTGTCGTTGTTTGGGTGTGACTTGAAATTTGAGTGGTTGTCCTGAAAAGACACTCCACACAGCTTGGATTAATAAAGGAAATAATGCGATCGCATACTGTTCAGAACGCCAAACCTCACTAGCGGAAATACCCCAAGTCGCTGCAAGGAAAGTCAAGCGGTTAACAAGAAAAGCCGGAAAAAAGTGTATTGCAAAATCAGGACCGTAGCTTTTTACTGGAACAATTTCCGTGAAAAAGTAGATGATTGGGCAACAAATAAAAACGAAAGTAGAAAAACCAGAAAAGTAGCTATACATCGTCTTGAAATAATGCAAACGTTGCCAAAAAGATAATCCTGGTTTGGTCAGTGGGTTTTCTCTAACTAGTACTTGGATAGTACCTTGTGCCCAGCGCAACCGCTGTTTCAAAGTAGAACTTAAATCATCGGGTGCTAAACCTTCTGCCAATCGTTCATTGTGATAAACAGATTTCCAGCCAGCACCATGTAGACGCATAGCTGTATTCATATCTTCTGTAATACTGTTGCTGGATACACCACCAACTAAATCGAATTCATCCAGACGTTTTTCATCTTTAGCATATTCATCAGAAAAATTTTGCAATCCGACATTAACTAATGCCTCGCGTCTGAGAACCGCATTTGTTCCTGTATAAAAAGCGGCATTCATGCCATCTTTACCTTGTTGTAGCGGTCCATAAAATAAATTCGCTCGATGTCCAAATGGATCGCCGGCAGGAAGGTTGTAAAAATCCTGACGAGTCTGCACAAAAGCAATACGATTCTGCTCATATTTTCCGGTGTAAATATTGTAAGTAGAAAAATATGGCAAAACCCGCTTGAGAAATTGTGGCTTAGGAATATGATCGGCATCTAGAGTTACAATAAACTCTCCCGATGTTTCCCCCGAAAAAATCGCGTAATTGATATTGCCGGCTTTAGCGTGGTGAGCTACACCTGGTATTTTGGGACGAGCAATATAACGAAAACGAGCAAGTTCTGCTAATTCTTGTTCTTTTTGACGAATAGCTTCTTCTAATTTGTGCCGTTCATCCGTTAAGCGACGTAAAATTCTATTTGGTGAAATATCGCTGGTATTTTGATTAGGATAGAACCAAACCAGTAGCTTTTGCATACTGTCTAACAATTCTGCGGCTTTTTTGTCAAGAGTGTAGGCTTGACCAGACGATAAATCTTGCAGCCATTGTTCAGATTCTTGAGAATTCAGTATCAGACCTTCTAGTTGGCTTAAGCGTTCAAACAAACCAAAAAGTTCTCCTTCAATGCGATCGCCTTCCTGTTGTAATAGTGGTGACTGTAAATCCTGTATACAGAGTTTTTCTGTCATCGCTCGTATATCAGCTGAATTACCATCATCCAGCACGTAAACCCGTAGCTTTGTTGTTGGGTAATCCATTGCTAGAGCGGCTTTAGCAGTTTGTTCAACAATATCCGGTGATTCGTTGTAACAGGTTACAAAGACATCGACAGTGGGATAATCTGAGCGGGGTACAGCTGGTGTTAACTGGTCGAGAGATTTAACCTGTCGAACTAAAGGACGCCACAGCCCAATTACAAACATTACTCCGCCGAAATAGCTGTAAATTTCAGCCAACATCAAGGGAATAGATAGCCACAACGCATCAAAGTTAATCGAATGAGTAATGCGCCATTGCAAATACCAAGCACCAAAAATTAAATTTATTTCTGCCAGGTAGCGAAATAGCAACGTTCTTTCTTTCAGCTTTGAGCGGCTGTTGCCGGAAAAAGTTGATGGATTATTAGCAATGGGAATAGAAGTCATGTTTAAACCAGAAAGAAAATTATGCAGTTAGGAAATACGAGTCAGAAGTCATAATTTAGGAGTTGCATTCTTCTGACTTTTGGCTCCCGACTTTTTTAAATTCATCTGAGAATCGCTATAAAATACTAAAGGTCGTCTGCCTCTAGCTTGATAAAGTAAACTTTCTAGAATGATGGCGTTTGTATTCACGTCAACTGAGGCATTCACTCCTAATTTAGGGTTTTCGTATCGTCCTGATAAATAGCCCTGATTTTTATTAACGAGATTTTGCACAGAGTCACGCAGCCTTTTTGTGTAAGGTTCATTTGGCATGAGAGCAAACCAAGAAAATCCAGCTTTAGTGCTGATAAACCGTAATTGAGGATAGGCTTTTCCTCTAGTATTAACAGCTTGCCAAGATTCGTCATTAGCAAAAACACTGTAATAAAGAAAATAAGGTGGACGATCCAGAGAATCTTCATTGACAGCTGTTAAAATGCCTGTGCGCTGAAACCTTTGCGCTTGCACTTTTAAAAGATTTTGCACTTGAGGCTTAATCGCATCTGACAAACCTAATTCCAAACCCCAAAGCAGATAAGGGTCATTTGTCAAGTAGTTCGTAGCCCCGGAATTTTTGAAATTGCGCTTATCTACTTGCAGAGTAATGCCATCCACTTGAACTGGCTTTATAGGTGGATTATTTAAAGCGTTTTCGGCTTGAATGTTCCACAGTTTGAGGCTTTGGGCAGCGTATTGCTCGTAACCTAAGCGTCCTTCCTGGACTTCGGTAATTCCTCCCTTTGCTGCGGTAATCGCACCGTTTAACCAGCCGTCTTTTACAAGTTTTGATAAATTCCAGCGAGCCACAATGCGGTTAATTTCTTCGCTATATTCCGGATAATGCGATCGCATAATATGCAGAGCTACCAAAAATCTCGCCATATCCAAAGCTGACCAACCGCTTATACCCTTGGGATCGGGTGTATTATTCAATTGGCGCATTTGAGCAGTATGGGTGCTATAAGCTTTATTAGGTAAAGCTGTTGTCGGTAGCGGTAGTGTTTCTAAAGTCCGCAGTAAACTGTTTATGCGCTGTTGAAACACATCCTTTGGCAATAACCCCAGCTGGTAAGCTGCATGAATTCCCAATATCGCACTACCCTGATCCCACCAAGTTGTCCACGGTATATTGTCTGACGAATTCACTAAACCTGTTTGGGGGTTCGAGTTGCGCTCAAAATACTTCCAAGCACGTTGAGCTGCAATTCGATCCGCTTCTAGTGTTAATCGCGGTGGAGAATTTGTTACAGAAGGAACGATTGGTTTTTCTTCAGTAACTGGCGGTTTTGATGGTTTTGGTGTCAGTCTCGGTGGAGTGACTGGTTGTGGGGCAGCTTTTGGTGGTGGGAACTCTAAGTTAGGATTAAAGTTATCAGGAGCAGCAATTATTAGACCAGAACATTGCCACACCTGTTTGCTAGGACAAACCTGGGGTTGCTGTGTCGTTGCATATAAGATAAATATAGATTGCAGAATCACGCTCGTTATACCTCTAGTCGTTATCTACATCTTTTTCGCCAAGTCAATAGGAGAGACATAGCCAAAAGCGGGATTAGCTACTGCGTCTTTATAACCAGCAGATTTACCGCTATTACTGTATATTGCCCAGTCGCACTCTTTATTGATGTTGAAATAGAGGATAGCTTGCACACCTTTAGCAGCTAAGTTAGTGTAAGAATCGCGGAACCATTGGTCTTTAGCAGCGCTTAAGGAACCGTTTTTTGTATTACTTGTAGTGCCTGTTTGCGCTAAGAAAATTGGCTTACCAGGAGCCATTGCCTGCATTCGTTTGATATAAGGATCGAACGTCTCTTTAAAACCATCCCAGTGGTGCCAGGTGGAATTGTTACAATATCCCCAGTTGTATGAACTGAAAGCAACTACATCAACCTGCTGGTTTCCAGGATAATAGTTTTCAAAGCGGTGTTCGCTATTCTCACTCCAGCCATTCGGTGCAAATACCCAACGCACTGTTTTTGGAGATACACGCGCATCTTTAAATATTTTTTGGATGCGTTGGTATGCCAACTTAAAGTTTTTTGGGTCTTTGCTGTAAGTCTCTCCAGGGATATTCATTTCTTGCAACAAAGCAATAAACGCCATCCGTCCTTCTCCTCGATTTGTCCATTCAGCATAAGCTTTAGCCATTTTTTGCAGCTTACTGTCTAAGTCTCCTCTAGCAATCTGCACCGCTTGGCGAGTGGATTTAAAATTGATGAAAGCAGTGTATCCGTTCTGCCACAACTGTTCTAAAGGAACTGGTATGTTATACGCCAGATTCGAGTCTTCAATATCCATAAAATATCCCGCAATCGAATGGCGTTTGCCAGCCCATTGATCGATTTGACGTAATTGGCTGTCAATTACACTTTGAGTTCCTAAATAATCTGGAGCATACAAACCCAACAGTACAGGAGTATTAGAACCCTTGACGGCTGCTGTTAGGTTTTTAGTAACAAATAAGCTGGCTAGTAAAATTAGCATCATCAGTACCAGCCGTAGCTTTTTCATAGGTTTAAAATAATTAGCTTGGTTTTTTGAGCCAGCACTGGCTGAATAGCTCTGTAATATCAGGTTCGGTTGATTACTTATCATTCCTGAAGAACCCCACCCCGCCAAAGCTACGCTTAGGCTCCCCTCCCCAAGGCATCGGGGAGGGGATAAAGGGGAGCCAGCGTTGCAGGAGGGTTTCCCTCCGTAGGCGACTGGCGTGTGGGGTGCAGTCAACGTGGCAATCATAACTAATTAGTTGAACATGATATAAGTCAGTATTCCCAAATTCAATTGATTACTAACAAAACAAAAGTCGAGAGTCAGAAAAGATTTATTCTGACTCTCGACTGTTGATGTGCTTTTTACCAAACAATCAAATCTGAAAAACTTCGCCTTAGTCTTTGAAACCAGGAGGAGTAAGAGTTTGAGAGAGTTACTGCGCTCATTCCTGATTCTGTCTTTTAACTGATGCGCTATTTTCGCTACGTGATGTCCAGTAAGTTCCGAAGCTATCAGAAACTAACTTTGCTCTTGGAATGGCAGTATTAGGTAAACCTCGACTAGAATCTTTCTTTGCTATTCCCTGGAACCAAGGAGAGTTGGTGGCAGTAGTTAGACGAATTAGGGGTTGCCGATTTGTTACTGCGTATAGCAAGGATTGTAAAATTATGCTGTTGGTACTGCTAGTGAAACCAACTGCGGTTTTGCCAGTTTTTTCGTAGAAGCCTTCGTAAAAACCTAATACTGGGTTATATAGGTCAGTTGTTGCCCGTACTAACTCTTGAGCGTATTTATCCTGCGGGAGTAGAGCATGATAGGCAAAAGCCACACCCGTACTTACCATTCGTCCATTTGGTAAGGATTTGCCGTCATCCCCTAAAGCAGCCCAAGGTGAATTTTGTGCGGTAATTGTGCTGTGGACAGTGTAGGGTTTACGATCAATTAAAGTAGTCGCGGAAGCGGTGAGAGTACCTGTGCGTTTGTAACGTTCAGCTTGAGCTTGGAGAATTGGCAGCACAAGCGATCGCATCTGCGGATCTAAACCAAATTCCAACCCATAAAGCAAGAAAGGATTGCTAACGGTATATTGGTTTACTTTGGAGTTAGTATCCGAACGTCGGCGCTCAATTGGCACTTGCAAGCCTTCTACCAAAGCAGTTTGATATTCACCCCCAACAGCAGAGCGCTCCACATCAAAACCCCACAATTGAAAAGCACGCGCTGCATACTCTTCATAACCTAAACGAATTTCCGGGTTTATACGGCTAAGTATGCGTCCATCTTTATCTTTTGTGACAACCGCACTAGAAAGAATACCATCCCGCACAACGCGCAGATATGACCAATCTAAGACGACTTTATCCACTGCTGACGCGTATTGTGGATAATTGCTCTTTAAATTATAAAGCGCTGCTAACATCCGTCCGATGTCTAGAGATGACCAGCCGTTACCTGCGGGAACTGAATTACCAGCGTAATCGATTGGTTGCAGCGATCGCGTATCATAACCACGACTTGGCAACTCCTTACCATATAGCGGTAACTTTGTCAATGCGCCTAAAAGATGGCGGGTGCGTTGGTCAAATTCCTTTGCAGAAATTATATCAAGCGATCGCGCTGCATTCAGAGCCGCAAGATAATCTCCTAATCCCCACAAAGTTGCACCTTTAAAATCACTGCGATCGTCGATTAATCCACTTTTTGAATGATAATTTGCCTGAAAGTAACGCCATGCTGCCTCTGCATAACGTCCTTCAATCAGCGTTAGGGGTCGAACTAACTTAATTTTCGGCGTAGATTCTTGATTACTAACTGGGGGTATGGGTGCGACGCTCACCTCTATAACTTTAGGAGTGGTGGCACTGGGGGGAGGACTTGCAGTTGGTGTTGTAGTTGGAGGCTGAGAATTGGAGCTACTCGGCTGTGGAGCAACATTAACAGAACCAGAAGCAATTAAAGGGCGATTTCCCCTAGCTTTATAATATAAAATCTCCAAAATTAACCCGTTGGTATTACCAGTCAAAGCTTTATTCGGTTGCTTTGTTTCCTCATAAATACCAGCGTAGTAACCACTATCATCGGGACTCTTGAGATCCTTAACAGCATCAAAAAGTTTTTGAGCATAGGCATTATCAGGGAAAAGATAACGCCAGCCAAAAGCAGCTTTTGTACTAATGCTGCGTAACTGCGGGTAAGGTTGATTGTTGTCAGTGATAGTTGCCCACTTTTCCCCGTTAGCGTAAATGGTGTTATAGAGAAAATAAGGTTCCTTGTCGATATTGTCTTCTGTTACCGCAGTTAGTTGACCCGTGCTATCATAGCGACGCTTTTGCACATCTAGCACCCTAGCAGCATAATCAGCCAATTCGCCCTTTAAACCGAATTCAATTCCATCTAAAATATATGACTCGCTAACAACGTAATTATTCGCGTTAGTGCTTTTGAAGTCACGAGTATCAACGGGAATTTGCACACCATTAATTTCTACAAACTTAAATGGCTGCAAATCAATTGCCTTGGGTGCTTTGTAACCCCAAAGCTCATATCCCCTAGCAGCATATTCTTCGTAACCGAGTCTTCCTTCTTGTACCAGTAATGTTTTATTATCTGGTAAAACTGTAGCTCCGTATAGTTGTTCATCTTTAAGCGATCGCCCAACTTGCCATTTGGTTACAATCCCTTGCAGCCAATCTTTATATTGAGGATGACACGTGCGAATCACATCAAATGCAGCCAGCATCCGACCAATATCTAAAGCCGACCAACCAATACCGCGCGGTAGAGGTTTGTTTCCATAATCCACCATCTCCCCGGTGGCTGCGTTGTAAACTTTATTTGGTAACGTATCTTCAAATAGTTTTAGACTGCTTAGGGTAGTTAAAAACTTATTGAGTCGAGCGTCAAAGTCTGCTTGGTCAGTTAAATTAAGCGATCGCGCTGCATTTAGCGCCATGAGGTAGTTACCCATATCCCACAGTGTACCGGAAGGATAACCACCAGTGGAATTAGTAAATCCGGTTGCGGGTTGGTAATTTTTGACAAAATATTGCCAAGCAGTGCGAGCATAAGTCTGTTCTTCTGCCGTAAGTGGGGCTGTAATATCGTTACAGCCAACACTGGGAGTTTGGGACATAACCGGGGTTGGTATGTAGAACCAGAATTGCATAAATGTCCCAACGAGGAACAATGCAACCGATCTCAACAGCCTTTTTTGAAAGCGTTTGTGCATCATAATTTTAAACAAAAAGTCAGAATTCAGGAGTCAGGAGTCAGTAGGAAACTGTGGTAAACATCGAGTAATTTACTGACTTGTTCAAGTTGAGGCATTAACTCTGTGCTGTCGCCATATTTGAGGTCTTTCGCCAAAATTAGGTAATAACGGCATTCCTCTGAAGAACCTTGGGCAATATTCATAAACCGAGCTTTATCAGGTCTAGTCCTTTTCTTAAAGCTTTCGGCAATGTTGGCAGCAATCGAAACCGCAGCTCGTCGAAGTTGAGAAGTCAGTCCATAAATCTCTGTTTTCGGAAACTTCTCACTAAAAATGTATATGGACAAAACAAATTGATGTGCCTTTTGCCAAACAATCAAATCTTGAAAACTCTTAGCTGGTATTGTATTCATTTTCCTAACCCCTATCCCCTAACCCCTATTTCCTATCTCCTATCTCCTGCCTCCTGACTCCTCACCCCAGCCCAAACAGTAAGTGGTTGTCCCACTTGCTTGTATAGCAAACTCTCCAAAATCACCCCATTATTATTGGCAGTGAGAGCTTTATTTGGCTCACGTAGAGACTCGTAGAAGCCGTTATACCAGCCTTTTTCCGATTTCAGGTTTGTTTGAACAAAATCAGATAAAGAGCGGGTGTAAGCTGTGTTGTAAAGCACATGCCAGCCAATTGCCGCTTTGGCACTAAGAAAGCGCAAATTGTTGTATTTTTGTCCGGTATCAGCGATGGTAGCCCAAGGTTGTCCGTTGACAAACAAGCTGCCGTAAACGAAATAAGGAGCGCGATCTAGATTATCTTCGGTGACGGCTGTTAATTGTTTTGTGGCTTGATAGCGAGCTTCTTGAGCAGCTAAAATTCTGTCTGCATAAGCCTTTGGTAAAGCTTGAAATCCGGTTTCGATACCGTCGAGAATATAAGGTTCACTGAGAACGTAGTTATTTGCCCCAGAGTTTTTAGAGTCGCGCTTGTCGTAGGGAACTCCCTGTCCGTAAAGATTAACAAATGCGGCATTTGATTGATTATCCAAGGCTTGCTTGACATCTAAGCCCCATAGTTTTAAACCGTATGCAGCATAATTTTCGTAACCCAAGCGTCCTTCTTGGTTATACTGTTCTTTCCCGTTAACTACGGCAGTACCGTACATTTGCCCTTGTTTGGTGAGTCGATCTACTTCCCAGTGCTGCCAAACGGCTTTGGTGCGCGATCGCATTTGTGGATATTTTCTCTCAACAATCTTCAGCCACATTGCCATCCGTCCCAAATCTAAGGCTGACCAACCTATTTCTTCTCGTTTGTCTAGTTGACCGTAATTAACGGGTAAGAGCGTTTTACTGTTGTAGACTTTGTTGGGTAGTTCGTCTTTGTATAAAGGCATCGATGCTAAAGTCTTCAGCATCCTCCTCATCTTGGTGTCAAATTCTGCTTCTGGGATAATGTTGAGTTCTTTTGCACTAACTAAAGCAGCGATCGCAGCTGCTTGATCCCACATCGTCACCGAGGTAAAACCATCGACGGAATTAACCAAGTCGGTTTCTTCGTTCCAGTTGCGCTGAAAATATGACCAAGCTTGACGAGCAGTTGCAGTTTCTTCTAAGGTGAGTGTTCCAACACCAGAAGCGACGTAGGGAGTTGTGGCTGCAAGTTCACTTTTAGTAATTGGTGTCCCTTGCAAGCTCACAGATTGAGCATCAAGCTTTGCGACTATTTCCGCTTGCTTTTCAGATTTTTTCTCAGGGGAAGTATTTTGAGTTGATATTGCCGATTTTTGTGCAGAAGTCAGAGAAAGTTGCTTAGACCAAGAGTTGAGCAGCGCGATTGTGATGACTGCGGTAACAACTCCTCCCACAGAAGCTAGTACAGACAAGCCTTTTGGCGGGGGTTCAAAATCGGAATTCATAGTTAGCTATTTAAAGTTTCATTACAAACTTTATTTTTCCCAACTTTAAGAGCTAACTAACAGATGTTCTAGAAACTAATTTGGATACCATTCGTGACAGCTTAACTGATATCTTGCACCTACATTCCTCAATTTTTGGTTGGTTGAGTACTAGAGTGCGATCGCCCGGATTTGTCGAACGCAAAACACCACATTAATCAGTGACCCGTCCTCTGTTGGACTTAATCATACTTCTCTTGGTTTTAGAGTCAAGGCGTTTTTTTTGAGAACTGCGAGTTGGTTTGGTGGGTTTGCGTCTTTGAGGTAGTACGACTGCGCTTTTAATAAGTTCTTTGAGTCGTTTTAATGCTTCCTCCCGGTTTTTCTCTTGGCTTCGGTGTTCTTGAGCTTTGATGACGACGACTCCCTCCTGGGTAATGCGTCGGTCATTTAGCTTTAGAAGTTGCTCTTTATAGAAATTGGGTAATGACGAAGCCTCAATGTTGAAGCGCAAGTGGATGGCAGTGGAAACCTTGTTGACATTTTGACCTCCCGCTCCTTGTGAGCGAATCGCACTAATTTCGATTTCGCTGTCGGGGATAATGACATTGTTAGAAATTTGCAGCATGACTTACATATAACTTATCTACTGTTATATTGAGTGATTTTGCTGGCTGTGACTTGCACTTCGGCTCTTGAGAGTGAGTGCGATCGCTTTAAGATGTCACCTAAATCTTTGAAGTATGCTAGATAAAGAGACTTGTATTAATTGCGTCTGCTTCAAACTAAAAATCAAAAATTGAAGCGGACGAGCGAGGTTATGTCATGAAACGTCTTATTGTAAGCTTTTTGTCCATTTTGTCTTTAGTAGCAACAACTCAGTCGGTGACAAGCGCTCAGACCATAACGCAAAACCCCAATCGCTTTAATGCGAGCCAAGGCACTGGCAACTTGCTCAATTACCCTAGCGGAACGCGGATTTATAATAATGGTTCCATTAACCTAGGCAATCAAAAGATGATTTATCCCTCCGTAACGATAAATCATGGCAACGGTTCTAGTACTTACTATTACCCAAATGGAACGCGCATCACCACCGATAAAAACAACACAGTTAGCCCTAGCGGGACTTTTCTTATACAAGGCATAAATGGGGGACTGAACAATGGAAATAGAATTAAGCCAATTCCGAACGGGAATTTTTAGGTGATCAAAGTCACCCTGCCCGTATCTAAATCGTAACGACCTCCTACAATTTTTAGTTTGCCAGACTGTAGCCGCTCAGTTAAGAGTTGCGATCGGTGCAACCGTTCAATTTGATATTGCACATTTGCTACCACAGCGTTCTCAACTGCGTCACCCGGTTGGCTCTTAACTTTTTCTACGGCTGGCTTAATTGCTTTAACAAAGGTACTGATTTCACCCAGGAGCACTTGTTGTTGCACAGCTGCGGTCACAGCCCCACATCGCTCATGACCGAGCACCATCAGCAGTGGAGTGCCTAACAAAGCAACTGCGTATTCAATACTGCCTATAGCTTCAGGTATAGCAATATTCCCAGCAATCCGAACATCAAAGATATCTCCAATGCCCTGATCAAAAACAATTTCTGCGGGCACCCGTGAATCTGCACAACTGAGGATGGTTGCAAATGGATGTTGAGCTTGAGCAACTTCCTGCAACCGTGCTGCCGATTGATCCGGGTATTGAGGTTTATGCTGGATAAACCGCTGATTTCCTTCTATCAACTTTTCCAGCGCTGCATCGGGACTGAGGGATTGAGGAACCGCCAAAGGCATTTCGGCAGCTTTAACAGGTTGAATCTGCCAAAGGAAATCGCTGGCAGTTACCATCATGCCAAATGCCCCGGTAACTCCTAACCTTAAGAAGTGACGACGTTCAATGAAATGCTTGTTTGGATTCATGATTTGCTTATAACGATGCGACGCATTTTATAGACTAATCTCCATGACATCTCGGATGTAAAAATTTATCCACATACTGTCCAGTAACAGAACTAGATGTCTAGCTCTGTCCACTGTTTGGCGAATAGCAGTATTCCGACCCTGAACAATTTCGCTATCAAATCTTGATAACGTCAAAGAATCTCAAATGGTTCAATTATCATTATTTGAATTATCCTGATAATTGTACTTTTTAATCTTCAGATTCTTCGGAAATTGTTTCTGATTCACTTTCTGGTATGATAACTTTGGGCTGAGGCTTAACAGGTTTGGGACCCCGCGCTAAAGCCGGGTTAACCGATTGTCTGGATTCATCCCCAAAGGATGCTTTTTTACCTCTACCCTCCGAGCGGTCATCATTCCGCTTAGAGCTTTTAGGTTTGGGTTGAGCAGTCGGCATAGAATCCGAATTTTCTGACTCGCTGCCACTATCTGCTTTAGGCTGACGTTCCGATTTCTTGATTGGGCGTTCTACCATTGTTAAATATTGTTAATTTACTTGTATAGTATATCGCTTTGGCAATAAGGAACTAAATTTTCACCTATTGCTACACAATATCGACTGCGGCAAAAGTGATGACTTCCAATAGCATAAAATTACACCGAATAATTGTTACTTCCTATAAGTAGAAAAAGCATCATCGCTTTGGCAAAAACACTTATTTAACTGCTGAACAAAGTAATTTTTGGAACATTTGGAGCAAAAAACGCACTCAAGCAGCAATTTGACATTAGACCTCTTGCACTCATTCATTTCGTAGTATGATTTCAGCCATTTTTTTTGTCAAGTTGCAAAGGCTATATTTGCACACAATTTTTTATCAATAGAGGGTTGTAACTGCTACCAAAAGCTTATTTAAAATTGTTCAAGATTAAAGCAATTTTCTACCATGCAAGAAAAGCTTCACTTATAGGGGTAAAGGGGAAAGGGCAAGGAGTAAAGGGGGGAAGAAATTGAACACGGGAATTGCGACCCCTTTTGACCACGCACTTATTTGTGGAGGTCTTAAACCCACGCAGGGAAAGAAGAGTGAAAAAATTTTATGCGTGTTTTAAATAACTTCTTCACATGAGTCCCTTTTTTCCTTTACCCTTTCCCCCTAGAGTGATAATAATCTATTGATGATTTGTATTCATGAAGACGAGAAAAGGTTAAAGGGGAAAGGAAAGGAAAGCTTTATGCGTATTTCAAGCAACTATGAACCCTTTCCCCTTTCCCCCTCCCAGATTGGTAATATTCTTGTGCTGTCATCAGCAAAAGCGATGAAACATTTGAATAAGTGGAAAAATACCTATAGACTTAAAGTCTGTAGGTACATAAAAAAGCCCGCCTAATCGCGGACTATAAATTGGTTTATGGTTAATCGGTAATTAGAAGTTTTTCAGCAAGCGATCGCATTTATTCTTCTATTATCCCCGGAGTAGTATTTTTGCCATGTTCAAAAAAGCGAGACATCAAAGGTAAAGCGATAAAAATACCTGCCAAAACTACTAAAAATACAGAAATTCCATAAATTTGATCACGAGGAATTTCCAATACACCGCGTAAAATTACTTCTCGTAAAGCAGAAACAATAGTAATTTCTACTGCGGCTCCTACGGATATTTGCTGTTCTTGTAGATAATTAATTAATAGGCGAAACAGCTCTACTAAAATCAAAAGAAACAAGATATCCGATGTGACTTGCCGTAAATCTAATGGATGCAAAAAGGAGAAAAACATATCTCCCAATCGGATCAGCATCACACAGAACAAACTTAGACAGAGAGATATGATAATAAAGTCTTGAAAAATCTCCAAATTCTTGACAATTCTATCCCGCTTAAACCAATTATTTAACTCACTAATCAACCGCTTTGGCATGGTATCTCCGGACAGTGTATATTCGTCCATCTTTATAATAGACAATTCCAAAATAATAAATGAAAAATCTTAAAATTGTTTTTATTAATTGTGTGAAAAAACCTATTTAAAAATTGAGCTATTTACTATAGCGAGATATTTTAATCACCCTGTTTTTTCCAGCTTTAAAGAGTTGCTACCACGTCCCCAGTTTTACTTGTGCCATAACCGCCAATAAATTCTAATTGGCAGTAAAGCAGCCGATGTCCTAACGTACTGAGCAATTGCTGCGCTGGTGGTTCTTCTAAATATTCCTTGAGAATTACTAAGTCGTAGCGCGAGGAATGCAAAGGTATAAATCCTAATCCATAGGTAGCGGCTATAGATGCAGTGCTAATACCTGCATCGGCAATTCCCGTGGCTACAGCTTCGGCTACATCATGGTGGTTTTTAACGATGTCATCAAACCCTTTGACAGCGTGGAACGGTATTTGCTCTTCTTGAAGTATTCGTTCTAAAAGCATCCGACTACGCAAAATATCTAAAGACAGTTTATTTTGTATCAAAATAAACAAATTATTATTTTCTTTTAAGGGCAAATATATTTACCGTAAACTACTGAAAAAATTACTTTTATTCGTGCTATATTTAACAGTGCTTAAATCAAGAAATGAAAATTAGGGTATGAAAGTCAGCGCTCGTAATGCTATCAAAGGTACAGTTAAAACAGTTGTACCTGGAGCAGTTAATACAGAAATAATCTTAGAAATTATACCAGGAGTAGAAGTGACTGCAATAATCACAAAATCCTCAGCATAAGAACTGAAAATTTCTGAGGGAAAGATAGCTTACGCAGTGATTAAATCATCTAATGTGTTAATTGCTGTCAATTAAAAAATTAGGTGTGTGAAAAATAAGCGACTTCCTTGTACAGGGTAAGTCGCTTATTTGTGTGAAAACGCTCGTTATAAAAATGAATAAAAACCCTTCCTCATTATTGGGAAGGCTTGTAGATGTCAGAAAATAGCCCTCAAACGAGTCATGTTTGTGCCAGTAACTGCTGAGTTAAAAGGAATGGTGTTATTTGCTTTAAGAAGAATTCGCAAGCGGTCTTTGCCGAAGAAGCTGGAATCAAAGATTAAACGAACGCGATCGCTAAAAACTGCGTTATCTTGCAACCTGGAACCCGATGGACCATAAGCACTCGCTCTGGCTGTATTCCTTTGTGCTGCGGTGATATTAGGATTATTAATCTCATTGAGCTGGTCGGAGTTGAGTGCTCTGTCTTCACCAAACACACTCCCAATACTAAAGATTGCATCTCCACTCAAGGTGGTAGTCGTCGAAAATTGCTGACTTTCCACAACTGCTATACGCGCTTCCAAGGGGTCTACTCGTCCTCGCAGTTCTGCCAACCCATCAGCATACTCTTGTTGCAATTTTTGCAGAGTTTCTAAATCCTCCTTCTTAACAATGTCAGCTGTACTTGTTGCAATCAGTTCTTGAACCCGGTTCAAACAAGCATTCAGACCAGCGGCAAACTCATAACGAGTCATTGCCCGATTGCCTCTAAAAGTACCGTTTGGGTAGCCGGCAATGCAACCATAGCGTTCAACCAACGATTGCAAAGCGCCAAAAGCCCAATCTGTAGGTTGTACATCTGATAGTTGCGAGACTGAAGTCACCTGCTCTATTGTTGATGGATCTTCATTGCTTTCGCCATTAATTTGCTGATTCTGTTCGGATGAAATATCCTTAACAGGTACTATTGGTGTTTCCGAAACCAGATTATCTTCTGTCTGCGACTGAGCCAGTTGAGTATCCAATTGCGCTTCTTGAGTAGCTTGTAGCACTGGATTTGCTGATGCAGTTTGTGCAGTGACAACGCTAGCAAATAGCAGTATGGGAGCTATCCACAAAGATAACGTAAGAAAACTAGACATTTACCTCACACCTCTATACCAATTTAATTGATACTGTCAAATCATACTACCAATTAAGTCGGTGTCAAGTAGCAAATAGAAGCGCATCTCCCAATCACAAATCAATTCTTTTTACTTAATCTGCTTGAGGGTTTGGGGTAATACCAAGTTCTTTCTTGGCACGTTTTAACTGTTCCCAGAGAATCTTAAGTTCACTGTAGGCTTCTTCTGGCGAAAGTTTGCCACCTGGAAAGTAGGTTACAGATATACCCTACCCGCCCTTGAAAACTCTTGTAAATTTGCATTAAAAACGAGATATTCTGGCTTGAATTGACCGTGATAAGAACCACAAGGATAGAGAAAATCCGTCAAATTAGCGAGAAAATCAGATTCTTGCGGCATAATTAGTTGTAATCACTATTGTTTGCAACAAAAAAATCCTTAGCTTACTATTAAGCGTGGTTATAAACATCTTCTCCTTTACTAAAAGGAGTTTCTGCTCTTGTAAAAAAGCTATCTATGTCGCTTGTTTAGAAGTTGCCTATATTGAGCAATTTAACAGCAGTAAGCCACAAGCGCGAGTAATAAGGCACTTCCACCAGTAATAAGCTAACGTACTAGACATACGCAGAAAAATTATATAGAATACTTCAACCGAACAATGTTGGTAAAGACTTTATTACCAACATTGTTGGTAATAAACCGTATCAAGCGTTACATATTTTCAATGCCGAAGTCAATAATTAAAGAAAATTGGTTAATATTAGTAGCTTTAATATTTAGCTAAAACGAATATGGTTAATGTGAGAAAATGAACGCGGATTTGTTAGTTCACCAGTTTTATGTAAGTAATGTGAAGATAAACTTGTTTATAAAGCAGGTTATCTTCACAAATACTCTACTCCTTGGCAATCACTATGTCTGTAGACTTAACGACTGCATAAGCTTCTTCACCGACAGCAAGTTCCAACTCGTCTACTGAAACTTTGGTAATTACTGAAGTAAGTTTTACTCTGTGAACAATTTCCAGAGTCACCTCACTATTAACTGATCCAGTGACAATTTCTGTAATGACACCTTTGAGAATATTGCGGGAACTAACTTTTAAAGGCTTTTTCTTACCGAAAAATTGGGTTTAAAGCCCCGTCGTTCTACGACGGCTTTTTAAAACTATGCTATAATTTTATCGTCTGCTTAAACGATAAGATGTTAATCTACGAGTCCAAATTAGAAGGAACCAAAAAC